>VOFB01001140.1_pt1 | contig 95286 bp, 120 predicted proteins | sample 5384141 | NCBI WGS metagenome assembly VOFB01 (sample SAMN12384721, study PRJNA508395) | human gut metagenome | isolation source: healthy gut A | host: Homo sapiens | reverse complement strand
GATGAAAGATACTATATGCAGTTTTGAGTGTTTAAGGGATACTAAGAAAGACATGGTTTCGGCTATGTCTTTTTTTTGATATAGGAAAATACTCGTAACGTATTACTTACTCAAACTTGCCATCCCGGAAGTTATTACAAAACTACATATCGCTTATTATGTCAGCAATAAATGTGACATTTGACCTTAACAGCATATTATGGTAGTATACTCATTGGGTTAGCTATAACTAACACATTTGCAAATATGTTGGCAGAAGGAAAGTAAGATTACTATGAATATCAATACATCAGAATTATTTGTATTAGCAATACCCTTTATGGGAACTACACTTGGTGCAGCAATGGTTTTTCTGCTGAAAGATAATATTGCACAAGTTAGAAAAAATTATTGTTAGGTTTTGCATCGGGGTGATGATCGCAGCATCGGTGTGGTCTTTGTTGATCCCATCGATAGATATGCAAAAGGCGAGAAATGGTGTGGCATGGCTGCCGGCTTTGGTAGGATTTTTGGTTGGCATTGCATTTTTATTGCTTTTGGATACGGTAATACCGCATTTACATCTGAAAAGTACAGAGCCGGAGGAATATCAGTAAAAAGGGACATATATCCAAAACAACGATGATGCTATTTGCGGTTACTCTGCATAATATTCCGGAGGGGAATGAGCGTTGGCGTCGCATATGCGGGGGCTGCCTTACAGGGATCCGGCATTTCGACAGCGGCAGCTTTGCCTTAGCTATCGGTATGCCATTCAGAACTTTCAGAGGGAGCCATTATTTCTCTGCCGTTATGCGCAGAAGGAATGAGCCGGAAAAGAGCGTTTATCTGCGGGATGCTTTCCGGTATTGTGGAACCGATCGGGGGATTTATTACAATTTTGATCGCCGGGCTGATCACTCCGATTTTGCCATATTTATTATCGTTTGCGGCAGGGGCGATGATATATGTCGTGATCGACGAGTTGATACCGGAATCGCAGGCGGGGGAACATAGCAATATTGGAACGATCGGCGCAGCGGTTGGATTTGCGTTGATGATGGTGTTAGATGTCGCCCTTGGCTGACCATGAGGATGGTGACCTATAAAAAGAACAGATTATTACGAAAGAGGACTTATAATAAGGTGATACAAAGAGGATTGACAATGAGATGATACAAAGAGGACTGACAATAAAGCGATAAAAAAGACTTGATAATGAAGCGATACAAAGAGGACTGACAATAAAGCGATAAAAAAGGCTTGATAATGAAGCGATACAAAGAGGACTGACAATAAAGCGAAAAAAAAAGGATTGATAATGAAGTGATACAAAGAGGACTGACAATAAAGCGATAAAAAAAGGCTTGATAATGAAGCGATACAAAGAGGACTGATAATGAAGCAATTCAAGGAGGGGACAATAAAACGGCAAAAAATGGCTGACAAAAAATGACACAAATCTGAACCAAATTTGACACATTTTATTCCGATTAATGACAAATTTGGTCGATATTATTTTTTTTGACGAAATCGGACTGATGAATGATGAAGTATTAGGGAGATGTTGTAAGAGTTTGTTCTTAATATGAAAGGTATCGTCTGATAATAATGTCAAGAAAGAAGGATAAAAATGAAAGACAGATTGTCTCATTTGGATAATTTGGAAGCGGAAGCGATTTATATTATTCGGGAAGTAGCAGCGGAATGTGAGAATCCGGTGATGTTGTATTCGATCGGAAAGGACAGTTCGGTGATGTTGCATTTGGCGTTGAAAGCGTTTTACCCGGAGCAGCCTCCGTTTCCTTTTTTACATATAGATACTACGTGGAAATTTCACGAGATGATTACGTTTCGAGATAAGATGGCGCAAAAATATGGGCTCCGTATGTTAGTTTATACGAATGAAGAGGGGGGGTAAAGCAGGGGATCAACCCATTTGATCATGGATCTGCATATACAGATATCATGAAAACGCAGGCACTTAAGCAGGCGTTGGACAAATATCATTTTGATGCAGCATTTGGAGGCGGTCGTCGCGACGAAGAGAAATCACGTGCGAAAGAACGTATTTTTTCATTTAGAAATAGTGAACATGGCTGGGATCCAAAGAACCAGCGGCCGGAGATGTGGAAGTTATTTAATACGCAATTGTTTCAGGGGGAAGAAGTTCGTGTTTTCCGTTGTCCAATTGGACAGAGAAAGATATCTGGCAATATATTCGTAAGGAAAATATTGAAATCCCTTCCTTGTATTTTGCAAAAGAAAGACCTGTGGTGGAACGCGATGGCAATTTAATTATGGTGGATGATGACCGTATGCGTTTGCTGCCGGGAGAGAAACCGCAAATGCGTAAAATACGATTTCGAACGTTGGGATGTTATCCGCTCACCGGAGGTGTGGAATCGGATGCGGATACGTTAGATGAGATTATTGAAGAGACGCTTGGCGCCGTATCCTCAGAGCGGACGAGCCGCGTGATCGACAATGAGGCGGCAGGAAGTATGGAACGCAGAAAACGAGAGGGCTATTTTTAGTATAATACGTTGCCTGTTACGATCTGGCGTTGAATATAAATATGCGGATCTGAAAGAAAACCTTACGAGATAGGAAGAGAAGGAACAGATCATAAGGCATAAATTACGAAATATGGAAGTGAGAGGATAACGATGCAAAAGCTTATTGAAATTTATTACATGTGGCAGCGTAGATGACGGAAAGTCTACATTGATCGGGCATATGTTATATGATGCCAAACTGCTTTTTGCCGATCAAAAGAGGGCACTGGAATTAGACAGCCGAGTAGGCAGTACCGAAGGACAGATTGATTATTCGTTGTTGTTAGACGGACTGATGGCGGAGCGGGAGCAGGGAATTACGATAGATGTGGCGTATCGCTATTTCACGACAAAGGAACGAGCTTTTATCGTGGCGGATACACCGGGACATGAGGAATATACGAGAAATATGGCGGTTGGGGCATCTTTTGCAGATCTGGCAGTCATCTTGATCGACGCAACAAAAGGTGTGTTATCTCAGACGAAACGGCATACACGTATCTGTGCAATGATGGGAATACGATCCGTTGTGTATGCGATCAATAAAATGGACTTAGTGTCCTATAAACAGGACAGATATGATAAGGTTTGTAAACAGATCAAGAAACTGACAGCAGAGTATGCATTCCAAAGTTATATCATTCCGGTATCTGCGACAGCAGGAGATAATATTACCAGCCCGTCCAAGCATATGCCGTGGTATAAGGGAGATACGCTGTTGCATTATTTGGAAACAGTAGATGTGCAAACGGAGGAAGCACAAAATGGCTTTGTAATGCCGGTGCAGAGGGTGTGTCGTCCCAACAAGGATTTTCGTGGGTTCGCAGGGCAGATCGAGGTTGGAGAGTTATCTGTAGGAGACGAAATAAGAACGCTGCCGAGTGGCGAAACAGCGAAAGTGACGCAGATTTTTAACACGGACAGATCCGTGGAACATGCGATAAAAGGGCAGGCGGTAACAATATGTTTAGACCGAGAGGTGGATGTATCCAGGGGATGCATGTTATATCGCAATGCATCGCTGCAAGTAGGGCATATGTTTATCGGTAAGCTTTTGTGGATGGATGATAAACCATTGATCGCAGGGCGTAATTATCTCTTAAAAGTAGGGACGAAATCAGTACCCGCAGTGGTTATGAAGATCCGTGCCAAAATAGAAGTCAATGAGGGGAATGAGGTCCCGGCAGATAAAATTTTCAAAAATGAAATGGCAGTGTGTGAGATCAATTGTCAGGAAAAGATCGTTTATGATCTTTTTGCACATCATAAGGAACTGGGCGGTTTCATTTTAATTGATCGTGTTAGTCATATGACTTCAGCTTGTGGAACGATTGAGCAGCGTTTGCAGCGGGAGGATCATGTCGTTTGGCAGAAGATGGACATCACACCACAGTATCGTGCAGAACATATGAATCAAAAGCCAAAGACAATATGGTTGACCGGATTATCCGGTGCCGGTAAGTCAACGATTGCAAATGCTTTGGAAAAACGTCTTGCTGCAGAGGGAAGATTCACAATGACGTTGGATGGAGACAATGTGAGGATGGGACTGAATCAAGATCTTGGTTTTGAGGAGAAGGACCGTATTGAAAATATCCGTCGGGTCAGTGAAGTGGCAAAACTGATGAATGATGCCGGACTGATCGTATTAGTGTCATTTATTTCTCCGTTCCGGGAAGAACGACGAAAGGCGCGGGAAATTATTGGAGAGCCGTTTGTTGAGGTGTATGTGAGCACATCCTTAGAAGAATGTGAGCGCAGAGATGTGAAGGGGCTGTACAAAAAGGCGAGAAGTGGAGAAATTGCTGAATTTTCGGGTATTTCCAGTCCGTATGAGCCACCGGAGCATCCGGACATTATCGTGGATACAACCAATCGAAGTGTAGAAGAAGTGGTAGATGAACTTTGGGAGTTTTGTCAGTAATGAGAGGTACAAGGATCAGGGGATTGATGCAGGCTATGCTGCGAGTCGGTGTGATCGGCTTTGGAGGTGGCAATGCGTTGATCCCGGTTATGGAAAAAGGAGTTTGTGACGAAGAAACTGTACGTCACGAAAGAAGAATATGACGAGGCGGTTTTGGCAGCAAGTATTACGCCCGGGGCACTTCCTGTGGAGATTGCCTGCGGTATTGGCCGCAAGTATGGAAGAGCTTGTATGCTGCTTGCTGCCAGTCTGGTCGCACTTCCGGGAGCTGTGGCTACCGTTGCACTGTTAGCGATGATGGAACATATTGATGAGCAGACAATACGTTGGTTATCTGTGTTTACCAAAGCGGTTAGTTTATTTTTGATCTATCTGTTGTTTCGCTACATTTGCGGTATTGCCCACGAGGCGATGCAGGAGAGCCGAAAACGATTTGGAAAGGTGCTTCTGATATTTGTAGCAGTATTTTTGCTCTGTGGTGGCAAAAATCTGTACCGTCTGATGGGAATTCACGCCAGGCCGTTATTTGTACTTTCTACAGTTAGTATTTTGGGGCTGGCACTGTTTTTTATTTTGTGGACACAGGGGCGGTATTCAGTGAAGCGTGTTTTGGTGCCGGGAATATTGATCGGTGCGTATCTCGCCTGTGTTTGCTTAGAACGGCATTATGAGGTGGCACCGGTAAAGGGCATTTTAGTGATACTCATGATCATGGTTACCATAGGAAAACTATATGTTACGTATATTCAGCGAATGAAAGGAATGCACGCGGTAGGATCGATTGGAACGACTTTGTTTGGAATTGGTAAGGAGACTATCGGAGACATTGTTGTATGGCTGTGTTTTCTTGTTGCATGTACGCTGCCGATGATCATTTTATTTTCACCTGCTGCGGATTATCTGCTTAAGGGAATGTATTCGTCTTTTTTGTCTTACGGAGGAGGCGATGCTTATCTGACTGTTGCAGATGGTGTATTTGTAGACACCGGGATGGTAAAGGAAGGGGTATTTTATCAACAATTGGTTGCCATTGCGAATGTATTGCCGGGGTCGATCCTGTGTAAGATACTTACCGGTGTTGGCTATTTGATCGGCTATGGGATTCATCAGAATATCATAGATGGGATTTTGATTGCTTTCTCAGGATTTGTATGCAGTATTTGTGCGTCGGGGATCGTATATTCGATAGGGGATTACCTTTGCAAAAATTTTGAGCAGTTGCCGTTGTTTGAACTGATCAAGCGATGGCTTCATCCGATCATTGGCGGCTTGCTGCTCAATGTTATAGTTGCGCTTTTGAATCAGATATGGCTGCCGATGGTTTAGAAAAGATAAGTGATCTTTTTGACGATATCGCGGATCGACAGATCTTCGCAGTCTACAGTCACATCTGCATAGCGCTCATAAATAGGAATTCGTTCTTCGTACAGGGTTTCCAAAGTCTCTCCGGGACGGATGGAAACGCCACGTTTATTGAGATCACCAAGACGTTCGGTCAATTCTTCATAGGATAGTTTAAGATAGACGACTGTTCCGAGGGCTTTTAGGTGCATCATTGCTTCGGTGCCATATACAACGCTGCCACCGGTGGCAATGACAGTGTCTTCTGCTTCGATAGATGCATTTACCTCAGACTCGATCTGATTAAAACGCTCCAATCCGTATTTTTCAATGATTTCATGAAGCAGGAGTCCCTCCCGTTCCTGGATCAACAGATCAGAATCAAGAAATGCGTATCCGAGTGTTTTTGCCAATACAACGCCGACAGTGCTTTTGCCGACGCCCGGCATACCAATTAAAATAATGTTATTCATAATCATCCTCCATACTCCCACGACCACCCGGTCAGGGTGATTTGGTACAATACGAATTTGTTTGTTATGTACCTGTTCGTAATATGCAGTATGTATTGTAGTAGATTTTGGCTAAAATGTCAAAAAATATTACAAATATGACGGAAGTATGACATAGTGAAGAAGTAATATGTGAGGGAAGAGGGTAAAGGATAGAAAAAAGTATGGGGAATAAGAGTGAGGGAAAAGGCTGGAGAAGAAAATATGGGGAACAAGAGTGAGGGAAAAGGCTGGAGAAGAAATATATGGGGAATGAGAGTGAGGGAAAAGGATAGAGAAGAAATATATGGGGAACGAGAGTGAGGGAAAAGGATAGAGAAGAAATATATGGGGAACAAGGAAGAAAGGAAACAATTGTGATGGAAAAATACGAAATGAAAGAAATCCATACGAAAGAGGAGTTGACAAAAGTATTTGAAGAGGAAGAAGACCTTGTGATCGTGCAGCACAAAAAGGGTAGCCCGTGTATTGCTAAGGTTTGCCGGACATCTGCCGTTTCAACCACAGATCAAGGAAGTGCTTACGTTTATTCCGCTGACGGCACCGAAAAAATTCTTGGAACACCTTGTGTGGACACGACAATGACCACGGCACGGGCAAAGGCATTGTATGTGATCGTCCGTTTACATGAAGAGGCGCATGAAGAGGCTGTGGAAGCAGCTAAGCAGTTTGGTGCAGTACGTATTTTGCTGGTGGATTATGAAGTGTTTGCAGAGATTTCTCGGCAGGAAAATCCGCATATGGATTTCTTATGTGTGGGCTTCACGAAGTGCGGCACGACATCGCTTAGCAATGCATTACGTGAATGTCCGGAGATCGTACTTCCAAAGGGGAAGGAGACGTTCTATATGCATTGGCGTAACAAATATGATGATGCGCCGGAACGGTTCCGCCACAAATATTTTCCAGAGCAGGATCCAGATAAATTATATGGGGATATCGAGCCGTCCTATCATGGATCGGCACGCAATGTGTATGAGTGTTTTGGACCGGAGGTCAAGCTGCTTTTTTTGGTACGACAACCGTCGCTTGCGACGTTTTCTTATTATAAAATGTTAATGCGCAGACCGAGACATTATCGATATGTTCGCTATTATCAGGGATTTCGCCGTTATTCGGTCAAATTATTTACCAAGTTTGCAAATGAGGAGATTTATACGGAGCGGAAAGATCGTTTTCAGTATGACAAATGGATCAATGAGTATTTGCAATACTTTCGACCGGAACAGATCAAGGTTGTTGTGATGGAAGAACTGATGCGGAACCCCGAAGAGCAGATGAAGGAGATTCAAGAGTTTATCGGTGTGAAACATCCGATCTGTGTGGAACAAATGCCAAACAGCAATGAGGGCAGTGCTGTTTCTGCCAACTGGCTGGGGGCATATATCAATTATCGGTATTATGCGTCGATCCGTGGGCGAAAGGAAAATACGACACGCAGTAAAAAGCAAAAATTATTTTTCGATTTGCGAGATGGGTACAGCGTTATACAACGATCGAAAATCACGACAAGATGACAGATGAACAGAAACGTAAGATGGATGCTTTCTATAAGCCAAGTGTAGAAAGATTGGAGAAGATGACAGGGCTGCCGGTGAGAAAATTGTGGGATATTTGAGTGTCCGCTTGCAAAACAGTGTGTAGTCATGTAAAATATACGTATACATAGAATCATATTTTGCTCGTTACGAAATATGTGAATGGGGAATAGTGGAGTCAGATCGGAGGTTTGCATTACTATGGATACAAATATTTTATTAGAGAGTGGAACAAATGAATTGGAGATTTTGGAGTTTGTCGTGGACGGACATAACTATGGAATCAATGTGGCAAAGATCCGCGAGATCATCAGTTATACAGAATTAACGCCAATCCCGAATGCACATCCTTTTGTGGAGGGAGCATTTAGTACGCGCGGAGAGACAATTACTGTTGTCAATCTGGCGAAGTGTCTGGGAATGAATGAGCGCGAAGAGAAGAAGACAGATATGTTTTTGGTGACATCCTTTAATGGAACGAATGCCGCTTTTCATGTACATAGCGTAGTGGGGATTCATCGTGTGAATTGGTCACAGATTGTGAAGCCGGATCGTTTGATCAGTAATTCGCGAACAAGCATGATCACAGGTATTATTAACATTGATAAGCATCTTGTGATATTGTTGGATTTTGAAAATATTGTGGCACAGATCTCACCGGAGGCAGGCATTCAGTTGTCGGATATTGAGCGGTTAGGGTCGCGTCCAAAGAATAACAAACCGATTTTGTATGCAGAGGATTCTCAGTTTTTGAGTTTAATGATCTATGATGGACTTACGGCAGCGGGATTTACGAATCTGATGCCGTTAAATAATGGATTGGAGTTGTGGGAGCTGCTGGAGCAGTACCGTCAAGAGGGAACCTTAAAAGAGAAGGTTGCGTGTGTCGTGACGGATATTGAGATGCCGCAGATGGATGGACACCGTCTGCTCAAGCTGATCAAAGAGACGCCTGCGTACAAAGATATTCCGGTCATTATTTTCTCTTCATTGATCAATGAAGAGATGCGCCACAAAGGAGAGCAGCTAGGTGCGGATGCACAGTTTTCCAAGCATGAAATGGCTGAATTTGTCAAAGAGCTGGATCGTGTTTTGGCATAAAGATATCAGATAAGAGCCTTCCGTGTATCGGGAATGTCATTCGAGCATGATGACGTTTCCGATGCACGAAGGCTCTTTTTACATTAATCTTTATAGGAAACCGCTCACAATGTGGTGTTATGCAAAGCGCTGGCTTTGCTTTTTTATAGTCTTGTTGGCGGAGTGGAAAGCATGAGGTCGCATTGAATCAGTCCCCAGCCCTGTCTCGTATGGCTGTATCCAAGATCGAGTGCGGTGTTGCGAAGGTGCAGCTTTATTTCGCGATTCGTCAGATCCGGATATTTTTCTAACAGGAGAGCGATGCATCCGGCTACGATCGGTGTTGACATAGATGTGCCGCTTTTGGCCTGATAGGAGGAGCCTGCAGCGAGACTGACAATGCGCGATCCAGGTGCTACAATATCCGGTTTTTTATACAGCTATTGGTTGGACCGCGGCTGGAATAGTCGGAGTCAAAACGATACTGTAACGGGTCGGAAGAGCCAACGGTAATGATCTTACGGCTGTTGCCCGGTGCTCCAATACTTCCGGGAGCCGGGCCATGATTTCCGGCAGCTGTGAGGACAACAAGACCGTGTTCCCACAGAGAGTTGACACTTTTTACGAGAGGAGAGTTTTCGTCAAACTGTCGGCCGCGGGTACTGCCGATGGAAATATTAACGATGCGGATATTATATTCTTTGTAGTGCTGTAACAGCCAGTGAATGGCTTCTAAGACGTGTTCAATATGCCCTTCGCCGTTTTTGCCAAGCACTTTGATGGAATAAAATGACATTCCGGTGCAACACCACAGTAGAGTCCGTTTGAGACGGAGCCGTTACCGGTCAAAATGCCGGTAGTGTGTGTTCCATGTCCATTGTCATCGTAATAGTGTGTTTTATGATTGACCAGATCCAGAAAACCGGCAAGACGATATCCGCCTTCTTTAGAATAAAAATCCGGATGAAAATCAATGCCTGTATCCAATATAGCAACACCGATTCCCTGCCCGGTCAGACCGTGTTGTCTGGCATAATCTAAATGAATGATAGAATAGACTCGGTTCATAGAGCCCTCCTTTCAGAGTGGTAATTTGTTTTCTATTATTGTATGCATACGAGAGGTGGTACGGAAGTGGGGATTTACAAGTAAAGTGATATCCTGTTAAAATATAAAGTTAGTTGCCGACAATGAAAGTTGGCGAGTTTGGAAAGGAATAAAAAGTCGTATGAAACAGTTAGGTTACTATGTATTTGCGGGAATATATAATTTGCATCGAAAATTTGCGAAGATGCATAATAAAGTTGTACTTTTTTAATGGACATAACCATGGGCTGAATGGTAATTTGGAGTTGGTGTCTGAGGAGATTACAAAACGTGATCAGGGCTGTCAGATCGTGGCATTTAGCAAGCAGGATCTCTTTCATCCAAACGGAGGGATATGTTCTAAGATTAAGGGAATACTGTGTTTTTTTTGTAAAAGTACCGTGGAATATGGCAGATGCCGGGAAGATCTTTCTCAATGACAATCTGCTTCCGCTTGCCTATATGCATACGGAGGGGCAGCAGATTATTCAGTTGTGGCATGGTGCCGGTGCGTTTAAGCGATTTGGTCTTTCTACAGAAGAAGATCCGAATGTTCGTAAACAGGTTGCTGAGGCTAATAAGCATGTGACACATCTGTTTGTCACTTCGACGCAGATCATACCGTATTATAGTGAGGCTTTTGCCATTCCGACAGATCGCATTTATGCAACGGGCATTCCGGTTTTGGATGCGTATTTTGATGAAGAGGACAAGAAAAGACGAGCAGAGAATGTATATCGTCAGTATCCGGTCCTTCGTGATAAAAAGGTATTATTGTATGCACCGACGTTTCGAGCAACGGCAGAGGAAAATGCGCAATTGTTGGAAAAATTTGACATTGCAAAAATCTGTCAGACACTTGGAGATGATTGGTATGTTCTTGTTAAACTTCATCCGAAATTTCCGTCAGAAAATATTACCTTGCATGAACATTGCCTGAATATGACAGACTATAGTGATATAACAGATCTTTATATGGTCGCAGATTGTTTGGTCACAGATTATTCTTCAACCGTTGTGGAATATGTGCTTTTAGATAAGCCGATTATATTATTTGCCTATGACCTTGACAAATATGACCGCGGTTTTTATCGTGACTATCGTTCGACGGTTCCGGGTGATATTGCATATTCGACAGAAGAACTTTTGCAGCTTTTGCAAAAAAATGTGGATAATGCTCAAAAACGCCAAGATTTTGCCAAATTACAGTATGATTATATAGAAGGCGGATCTCTTGACAGAGTATTTGCAATATTACAGAAAGAGTAGAGCATGGAGGATGAAGCATTATGTTACAGTTGTTTGACAGCATCAGAAAACGGAAAGCCAGAATAGCGGTTATGATCGTTGCTGCACTTGTCTGCAGTCTTTTGGGAGGGTTTACGGCTGCCCCAATGGCAAAGGCAGAGGAGACCGGCGAGGAAATCTATACACCGGATAGAGTAGATTTGATCGCACCGGTGGAGGGTGCTGTATTTTTGGAAGAGAGAGATGTGCTGACCGGGTTGGAAGTAACAGAAACGACCACGGACTCGATCACGGTAGCATGGGATGAAATGCCCGGAATGACATCGTATCTTGTGTATTATTATGATTTTGAGAAGTCTGCTTATGTTTTTTTAGATGAGACGAAAGAGCAGAAATATACGTGGAAAGACCGAAAAGCCGGTGATGAATTTTATATCACAGTGTGTGCCTATCGTCAGTCAAGCGGAGAACAGAGCCACTTTGCAGAACCGGTTCACACGTTTACCCGGCCGGAAGCACTTACGACATTTTCAATCATAAAAAATGCTTCCACATCGATCACACTTGGCTGGGAGAAAGTGGAGAGTGCGACCGGATATTTGATCTACCGCACAGAGGCAAATGGCGTAGAAACAAAAGTAGGAAGCACAACGACATTAGAATATAAGGATACCGGCTTGAAATCGGGTGTCACATACCGTTATCGCATTCGAACCTATTTTGCAGACGAGGAAAACACCGGAGAATACTCGGAGCAGATTTCGACCACGACGAATCCTGCCAAGCCGTCCATGAAGCTTCGTGCCGGAAATGGCCGGGTAAAGCTCACGTGGACAGCGGTAAATGGTGCGACAGGATACCGCATTTATCAGTTTAATGGTTCGCAGGCGATTCTTATAGCTGATCTGAAAGGCAAGTCTACGGTTAGCTATCTTCGCACCGGGCTCAAAAATGGCACGAAATATTACTATTCGATGGTAGCGTACCGCACCTATAAAGAGAAAGATTATGAGAGCAGCAAGGCGACGAAGAGCGGCGTCAAACCGATTGCTGTAGCAAAGACGAGTACCGGTGCCAAGCTGTATAAATCGAAAAAGGCTTTTTTGAGATCGGCAGCAGTTAAGGCGTGCAGTTTTGTAAAGAAACAGTTAAACTATGCAAAGAGTATCGTTTTGCCGGGAATGACAAATACTAATGTTTTGGAATTTGGAAGTAAAACAATGGTCCCGCAGGGAATGACGTTTGCCGGCTCGTATTTACTCGTCAGTGCTTATGACAGAAAGAGAATCGATAATTCCGTGGTATATGTTATGAGCAGATCCAGTAAAAAACTGTTGACGACAGTTGTATTGCCAAATAAGACACATGCGGGTGGTCTTGCTTATGACGGGCGTAATCTTTGGATATGCCAGTCGACATATCTGCGCAGCATATCGTTTGCTCAGATCAAAAAAGCGGCGGTTGCTAAAAAGAAATATTTAGAGATTAAGGCGTATGGGACCAAGAATGCGTTAGGGCAGCAGGCGGCTGCGGTAACGTATTATAAGGGACTTTTGTGGGTGGCTTCGTATAGCGAAAGTAATTCCGGCTATTTGGGCTCCTATCGGATCGCAGACAAGACCGGTAAGCCGGTGCTTACCGTATGTGGGCGTATTAAGCTTCCTAACCGTGTACAGGGATTAACGTTTACTTCGAATGGACGATTGATCCTGTCGAGATCTTGTCAGACCAATTCGACGAAACGAGGCTATCTGCATCAGATGGATGTGTACAAACCGAATCTGAAAAAAGCAAGAGCCGGTAAGATCACACTTGGCAAACGCAATAAAGTGATCAATATGCCGTCGATGAATGAGGAGATTGCGGTAAGTGGTAAGTATTTATATGTAAATTTTGAATCGGTACAGTTTACTTCAGCTACGAAGCGGGTTGACCGGATCTGTGCTTTTAAGGTGGCTGCTGTGACAAAAAAGGAAAAGGCAAAGAAAAGTACGAAGAAAAGAACGAAGAAGTAATATGGAGGACACCTGTAGCAGCGCGTGAAAAAATATTGATGGGCTGACAGGCTGAGAAAGGAATGGAGAGATAGCGTGATAAAGAATCTGCAGGCTGTTGCTGATGTGACCAAAACAGACCGATCGGTTGTCTATGAACTGACGGTATCCGGAAAGTTAAAAGGATACAAAACGACTGCGGCGAGGATGCATATGCTGCTTAGTTTTGTACAGGACATCGACGGACAAAAGAAAAAGCAACGGTATTATCCAATGTTTGTAGAATGCACAATGACTAAGGAGGGAGATTGCAAGTTTATAGGCACCTCCAAAGTGGAGTTGGCGTACGTGTTTGTGGATAAAAAGGATTGCAGTCTGACCGGAATGTGTCGGTTTCACTTTGTTATGTGGATCAGAATATGCAGTGGCAGGAAATAGAAGTTTCAAGAAATCTGCGGGGAGAGCAGTTTTTGACCTATATCAACAACCACGTGTTTTGATCAGAATAGTTAAGCGGGTGTTGTTTGGTCTGTGCACAGTGCTGCTGCCGGTATGGTTGTGTTCCGGTTGGCTTGCCTCGAAAGGAATTGGTAAGCTTAGCCCGAGAGCACAGAAAGCATCCGGTAAAAGGCAATTTTTTATCATGCAAATGATATGGTAAAGGCGTGGACGGGATATGATTATAGTGTTCGCGATTACAAAACCAGATATTTTGCCAGACAGTATGCTCGTGCCGTAAAACAGATCACCACGCCGGAGGGTGTGTTATTTCTGTCGGAAAGACAGGTGGATGCAGGCGGTAATCTGGACCGGGTTCGGAGTCTTTTGCAGAAAGAGGGAAAGACAGAGTTAAAAGAGTTTTTGACAACGAAGACAGTAGATAAACTGACTTTTAGGGAACTGAAAAAAAGTGCATATCTCGCAGCGGGGGCAAAGGTGATCGTTTTAGAAGATTTTGTGCCGCAGCTGGGGGCACTCAACGTCAGACAGGAGACTGAGGTGCTGCAATTGTGGCATGCCTGTGGCGCATTTAAGCTGTTTGGATTGTCAGAGCTTGGGCTTACGGATCTGGCGCAGAATACGAGAAATCATAGAACATATACACGGGCGATCGTCAGTGGATCTGCAATGGCACCGTTTTACAGTGAAGCCTTTGGTATGAACATTAATAATATTCGTCAGACAGGCATACCACGTACCGATGTATTTTTTGATGAGGATTATCGCAAAGAAACGGTTGCGGCTCTTTATGAGCGTTATCCGCAGTGGAAAGACAAAAAAATCGTGCTCTTTGCACCGACTTTTCGTGGAAGTGGTAATAAAACGGCGTTTTATCCGATGGAACGATTTCCGATCGATCTCGTGATGAATGCATTACCGCCGGATACCGTGTTGCTTGTAAAGCAGCATCCTTTCGTACATTCCGATCTTTCGATGTACCGGGAATGCGATTTTGCCGATCGTCTCTTTGATCTGACCGGCAAAGAAAATATTAATGATCTGTTATTTATCACCGATTTGTTGGTGACAGACTATAGCTCGTCTATTTTTGAGGCAGCATTGATAGATATTCCAATGATCTTTTATGCGTTTGATCTTGAGGAGTATTTGAGAGAGAGAGATCTTTATTTTGATTTCGCAGAGTTTGTACCGGGTGAGATCGTAGAAGATCTGCAGACGCTGATAAGTAGGATGAAGGAAGTGCTTATCAGTCCGGCGAAAACTTCTGTGGATGATTCTTTTCGTCAATTTTTCTTAGGCCTGTTGGATGGCAGTTCCACACGCCGGACGACAGATCTGATCTATGACATGTTAGATGGTACGGATCAGCCGACATATATTAACTAGCGAAGCAATGATGTACCTGCGGCAGGATGAAATTGTTATCAGTCTGCGGGAACGGAAAGGAATGTGGGATCCGTGGATCAGATCAAGATGAAAGATCTTCAGACAGAGGCAGAAAAGAAACCATTTGCAGCAGCGGTTAAGGCACTGTGGATCGAGATGTTTGAAGATAAAGAAAGTTATGTAGATCATTACATGAGCAGCAGCTGGAAACACAACCGGGTGCTGCTTTTGCTGCGTGGAGAGGAAATTGTATCGATGTTGCATCTTAATCCGTACACTTGCATTGTGCAGGGCGAGCGGCTCGATCTGCATTACATTGTGGGTGTTTGCACGAAGAAAGCAGAACAGGGAAAAGGATATATGGGGCAGTTGGTTACGGAGGCACTTCGTATCTGCAAAGAGGACGGGGAGCCGTTTACGTATCTGATGCCGGCGGCAGAGGCGATCTACCGTCCGTATGACTTTGTGTCAGCGGGATGGTGTGATAAGTTCGTGATAGAAGCAGAAGAAGTAGAAGAAGCAGACCCATCCCTGCCACAGGCACGATGGGATGCTATTGTGCCGGAACTTGGACAGGCGGGATCAATACAAAATGTCGGAAATCATACATTACAGATATGCCCGTTTGATCGTTGGACGGCGGGACAGACGAAGCAACTGGAGAGTTTTGCGGCAGTGCTGCCGATGGATATGCACGCAGCATGGACGGCGGCATATTTTGCAGAAACAGATCAGCAGATGAAATGCTACGACGGAGAGCTGGTTGCAGTGTGGGATCAGGAAAAACCGATCGCAATTGCCGCCTATCTGTGTGAGGAAGATCAAAGTGAGGCAGAGATCACTCATGTATTGGCAGCAAAGCAGTATCAGAAGTTGGTGTGCAGGCAGTTGGCAGAATATGTACGGAAACGTTTGAACAGGCAGGATATACGTCTTGTTTGTGATCTGCCGGCGTACTCTTTTGATGCAGAAAGAATGCATTGCACGACAATGATACGACCGCTGCAAGAGGAATGGTTTGCAAAGCGAATTTCTCCTGCGGATGGTGATTGTATGAATATACAAAATTTGGTAAAATTATGGTTACAGGGAGTGATGATATATACTCCGGAATTAGTATGAGCCGTACAATGGGATACAAGAAGTACAGTGTCTGCTATATACAAATAACATCATGGAGGATCAGAATATGACCTATAAAAAATGGGACAAAGAATTGAATAAACTGCAGGAGGGAACCGGTAAATACGAATGGGATGAGCTGGAAGAACTGATTACAGATGCTTACGAAGAGGAAGAGCTGACAGATGAACAGTTTGATATGCTGATGCAAAAGCTAATGGGTATTGAATGCGAGTAAAGATGGGCTTTTCGTTACTTGATTTTGAATGAAAAAAATCGTATACTACAATACAAAGTGTTTCGATGATGACAATACAAAAGTTACATACTCCCACGGCTGGCGGCCCATATATACGGGTTGTTGGACACATGAGTGGTTAGGAGGCTGCATATGGAAGACAACAAAATGGGACAATTGGGGTTTAAGATTGATACGGGGGAGTTGGCAACAAGTACGATTCCGGAGGATTTTACAGCACCGGAGGAGTTATATAAAAAGTTAATTACAATGATCCGTAAATATCATCCGTCAGATGATATTTCGATGATCGAGAAAGCGTATCAGATCGCATCAAAGGCGCATGAGGGGCAGCTTCGTAAATCGGGGGAACCATATATCATCCATCCGATCTGTGTCTGTTTGATACTTGCGGAATTGGAACTTGATAAGGAGACGATCGTTGCCGGGATGCTTCATGATGTTGTTGAGGATACCGTTATGACCGGACCGGAGATCGCAGCAGAGTTTGGAGATGAGGTTGCTTTGTTGGTCGATGGTGTGACGAAATTGACACAGATCGACTATGTGGCCGATAAAGTTGAAATGCAGGCAGAGAATCTGCGTAAGATGTTTCTTGCGATGGCAAAAGATATTCGTGTAATCTTGATCAAGTTAGCCGATCGCCTGCACAATATGCGCACAATGCAGTACCAGACGCCGATCAAGCAAAAAGAGAAATCAACAGAGACATTAGATATTTACGCACCGATTGCGGATAGACTCGGTATTTCCAAAGTTAAGGTCGAGTTGGATGATCTGTCGTTTAAATATTTAGAGCCTGAAATGTACAAACAGCTCGAAAAAAGTCTGGAGCAGGGCAAAGTGAAGCGGCACGAGTTTATCGCCAAGATCGTGGCAGAGGTGCGCAGTCACATTGCAGCGGCCGGGATCAAAGCGACGATCGATGGACGCGCAAAGCATTATTTTAGTATTTATAAGAAAATGGTTACCCAGAATAAAAAATTGGATCAGATCTATGATCTGTTCGCTGTGCGTATCATTGTAGATACAGAGAGAGATTGTTATACGGCGTTAGGTGTTATTCATGAGATTTATAAACCGATACCTGGTCGATTCAAAGATTATATCGCAATGCCAAAGCCGAACAATTATCAGTCGCTTCATACGACATTGATCGGTTCGGAAGGACAACCGTTTGAGATACAGATCCGTACGTACGAGATGCATCGTACCGCAGAATATGGTATCGCAGCACATTGGAAATACAAAGAAAATCAATATGGACAGGATACTTCCAAGAGTGAGGAAGAAAAGCTTTCCTGGCTGCGCCGTATTTTGGAATGGCAGCGTGATATGTCGGATAATAAGGAGTTTTTAAGTCTGCTTAAAAGCGATCTGGATCTGTTCTCCGACTATGTATATTGCTTTACGAAAGATGGTGATGTCAAGAATCTGCCTGCAGGTTCGACACCGATCGATTTTGCGTATGCAGTACACAGTGCGGTTGGTAACCGCATGGTAGGTGCCAGGGTGAATGGCAATCTGGTGACAATTGATTATCATATTCAAAATGGTGACCGTGTGGAGATCATCACGTCACAAAATTCCAGAGGTCCAAGCCGCGACTGGCTGTCTATTGTCAAAAGCACACAGGCCAAAAATAAGATCAATCAGTGGTTTCGAACGCAGTTTAAGGAAGAAAATATACTGCGTGGCAAGGAATTGTTAACGAATTATTGTAAAGCGCAAGGAATTGTACTTACGGATCTGGTCAAACCGGAATACACGCAGGCTTGTATGAAAAAGTATGGTTTCCGTGATTGGGATTCTGTCTTGGCTGCACTTGGTCATGGTGGTCTGAAAGAGGGACAGGTGATCAATAAGCTGCAGGACGCTTATCGTAAGAAAAATCCGCAGTTTGCAACGGATAAAGATATATTAGAAGCAGTAGGAAAAAATAATGCATCATCCAATGGTCAGACGGGAGCAATGGCAGCGATCAAGTCCAAGAGTGGTATTGTAGTTGCAGGGCTGGACGATGTTTCTGTACGTTTTTCACGTTGCTGCAGTCCGGTGCCGGGAGACGAGATCATTGGTTTTGTCACAAGAGGTCGTGGCGTATCCATTCATCGTACAGATTGTGTGAATGTAATGAACATGAATGAGGCGGATCGTCAGCGAATTATCGAGGCAGAATGGCAGGTGACTCCGGATAAAGAGGAAAATGAGCTGTATGATACCGAACTGGTTATTTATGCATATGACCGAATTGGTGTATTGTTAGACTTGACCAGAGTATTTACGGAAAGCGGTATTACGATCAATAATGTCAATTCCCGTACGAGCAAACAGGGCATTGCAACGATCACGATCGGATTTGCGATCCGTAGTGTAGAAGCGCTGCATGTGCTAACCGCAAAACTGCGTCAGGTAGAGAGCGTTAAGGATATACAAAGAACACATTCATAAAAAGGAGTAATTATGAGTCGATTGATTTGTAAATTTCAAGTGGTGGGACCGGTACAGACAAACTGTTATTTTTTGTATCGTGAGGATACAAAAGACTGTGTGATCGTGGATCCGGGAGATGAAGCAAAACGTATTAAAAAGTTTATAGAAGATCAGGAATTACATCCGGTTGCTATCTTGCTGACACACGGACATTTTGACCATGTTATGGCAGTGGATAGCGTGCGTACGGCATATCATATTCCGGTGTATGCGGCAGAAGCAGAAAAGGAGACAATGCAGGATGCGTCCATCAATCTTTCCATCAATATGGGCGGTGCCATGTTGTCCGTAGAAGCAGATCACTGGTTGAAAGATGGGGAGACGATCACTTTGTTAGATCAGGAAGTACGCTGCATTTTGACTCCGGGACATACGGTGGGCGGTATGTGTTTTTATTTTCCGAAGGCGGGAATGCTTTTTTCCGGAGATACACTTTTCCAGGAATCGGTCGGCAGGACTGATTTTCCGGGAGGAAGTATGTCAGAGATCGTGCGGTCGATCCGTGAAAAATTATTTGTTCTTCCGGATGCCGTGCAGGTGTATCCGGGGCATGGACTTATGACATCGATCAAAAATGAAAAGATGTTTAATCCATTTGCGGTAGAATGATTTTCGGACATGGAGGATTGAGATGATAGGATTTACATTGTCTGAAAAAGAGTTTGACTATGAACTACAGGCGTTGGCAACCGGATTTTTCCCGGGAAAACGCACACAAATAAATGGGGAATCAGGAGACCTCCATATTGCCATTGATTATGGTGATACGGAGATTTCTGTTTGTGTGGAGACAAAAGCCGGACGTAAAGCGTCTAGTGCAGCAGTAACCGGAGATGACGACTGGCACAAAAAAGGGGAAGCTTGCGCACCCATATCGGACGTATTACAAAAATATCGTTAAAAATTAGTATTTACAGTGCTCCGTGATTTCCGGAAGAATGGCTGCCGGAGGGCTTTGAACGACGACTTCCGGTTTGGGGCACGATGACAGGGGTACGTCCGACAAAGATTCCGATGAATATGTTGCTAGAGGGACGTGAGCGAACGGAAGTTATGGAAATACTGCAGAACGTTTATTGTTGCAGTGAGCAAAAGGCTGCGCTTGGAACTGAAATTGCTGCAAGAGAGGCAGCTCTGCTGCAGCAAAATGAATATCAGGACGGATATAGTTTGTATGTAGGTATTCCGTTTTGTCCGACCACCTGTTTGTATTGTTCCTTTCCGTCGTATCCGTGCGATCGTTTTGGTCATTTGCGGGATGATTATGTGGCAGCACTGCAGCGGGAGATCAAGGGAACGGCAAAGTTGATGCAGGGAAAGCGGCTGACAAGTGTATATATGGGTGGTGGGACGCCAACAACATTATCACCGGAGCAGCTTCGTACTGTGATAAAGACGATGCAGGAGTATTTTCCGATGGACACGTCTGTAGAGTTTACAGTGGAAGCGGGAAGACCGGATAGCATTACGGAGGACAAATTGTTGGCTCTGCGTGAGTGTGGTGTAGACCGGATCTCGGTCAATCCGCAGACAATGCAGCAAAAGACGTTGGATCTGATCGGAAGAAGGCATACGGTCGATCAGACGATACAGGCATTTGAGCTGGCAAGAAAGCTTGGATTTACCAATATTAATATGGATCTGATCATTGGTCTGCCGGGAGAAGAGCTGTCCGATTTTGAGGATACATTGCGTCAGGTGGGGCAGTTGGCACCGGATAGTTTGACGATCCATTCCTTAGTGATCAAGCGAGCTTCGAGACTGCGGAGTGTCTTGGAAGAACAAGGCGCATTGGGGGGAGACGGAGCAGATACGCGGCAGACGGATGGAGCAGATGTTGGCTCGCGGGGAGCAGTTTGCCGGAGAACAGGGATAGCTGCCGTATTATATGTACCGCCAAAGAATTCTGCCGGTCATGCCGGAAGTGGTGGCCAGGAAAATATTGGATATGCAAAACCGGGGAGCGAATGTTTGTATAACATTTTGATCATGGAGGAGATGCAGTCGATCGTTGCGTTAGGAGCAGGTGCATCAACGAAGAAATATCATAGTGACCGGGGACAGGTAAGCCGGATTGAAAATGTGAAGAGTGTTACGGATTATATTTCCCGTGTGGATGAAATGATCGAGCGCAAAAGGCATGCGCTTGAAAGATAGAGGGATTTGTTGTAAGATAGGAAACGAAAATTAGAATTACCGTGCAGGAAAGGGATTCCTGCAGCAGAGATTGGAGGAACTATGGCTGAGTCGATGAAAGGCTTAAAACGCACATGCCGTTGTGCGGAGCTGAGTGAACAGAATATTGGAGATACCGTTACCGTGATGGGATGGGTACAAAAACAGAGAAATAAAGGTGGCATTATATTTGTCGATCTGAGAGATCGTTCCGGCATTTTGCAGTTGATCTTCGAGGAGAGCGAGATCGGCAGTGAGGGATTTGCAAAAGCAGAGAAGCTGCGCAGCGAGTTTGTTGTGGCTGTGACCGGTGAAGTGACAGCACGTTCCGGTGCCGTGAATGATAAACTGGCAACCGGTAAGATCGAGGTTCGTGCTAAAGCAATTCGTGTGTTATCAGAGTCTGAGACACCGCCATTCCCGATTGAGGCAGACAGCAAGACCAAAGAAGACATTCGATTAAAATATCGTTATTTGGATCTGCGCAGACCGGATCTGCAGCGCAATTTGATCATGCGCAGTCGTGTGGCAACATTGATCCGTCAATTTTTGGCAGACGAAGGATTTTTAGAGATAGAGACACCTATGCTTACAAAGAGTACACCTGAGGGTGCAAGAGATTATCTTGTGCCAAGCCGTGTGCATCAGGGGACATTTTATGCACTGCCACAGTCACCACAGCTGTTTAAACAGCTTCTGATGTGCTCCGGCTATGACCGTTATATCCAGATTGCACGTTGTTTCCGTGATGAGGATCTTCGTGCAGACCGTCAGCCGGAATTTACACAGATTGATATGGAGCTATCTTTTGTGGATGAGGACGATGTGATGGACGTCAATGAGAGACTTCTTCAGAAGATTTTCAAAGAAGTGCTGGATGTTGATGTAGAGCTCCCAATTCAGAGAATGACTTGGCAGGAAGCGATGGATCGTTTTGGTTCAGACAAGCCGGATCTTCGTTTTGGCATGGAGTTACATGATGTTTCTGAGGTCGTGAAGGGATGCGGTTTCGGCGTATTTACCGGCGCATTGGAAAATGGCGGTTCCGTTCGCGGTATCAATGCAAAAGGTCAGGGGCAATGCCTCGTAAGAAGATCGATGCATTAGTGAAGTTTGCCAAAGATTTTGGCGCAAAGGGACTGGCTTATCTGTGCATTAATGAAGATGGCACATATAAATCTTCGTTTGCAAAGTTTATGACAGAGGAAGAGTTAGATGCACTGGTTAAGGCAATGGATGGAGAAGCCGGTGATCTGTTGTTATTTGCAGCAGACAAGAACAAGATCGTTTGGGATGTTCTTGGTAATCTGCGTTTAGAGATCGCACGCAATCTTGATCTGTTGGATAAAAATGTATATAAATTCCTTTGGGTTACTGAGTTCCCAGAGTTTGAATATTCGGAAGAGCAGGGTCGTTATGTAGCAATGCATCATCCGTTCACGATGCCAATGGAAGAAGATATTCCATTGTTAAAGACAAATCCGGAGAAAGTACGTGCCAGAGCATACGATATCGTGCTGAACGGTACTGAGCTTGGTGGTGGTTCCATCCGTATTCATCAGGACGATGTACAGGAAACGATGTTTGAGGCACTTGGCTTTACCAAAGAAAAAAAGCGAACGAACAGTTTGGCTTCCTCATCAATGCATTCAAGTATGGTGTTCCGCCACATGCAGGTCTTGCATATGGTCTGGATCGTTTGATCATGCTTATGGCGAAGCAGGACAGCATCCGTGACGTCATCGCCTTTCCAAAGGTAAAAGATGCTTCTTGTCTTATGACAGATGCGCCAAATGCTGTAGATGATAAGCAGTTGCAGGAGTTATGCTTAGACGTTGTGAAAAATGAGGAAGAAGAGTGAGAAAAGAAGCTTATGAACGAATCTTTGCGTGTATTCAAAAAACACGTTATGGAGTGAAAATCATAAATGGAATAAGTACGGCTATCACATATGTGACAGCCGTGCTGTATTTTAGCGTTTTATTTTGGCTGGTGTGGCAGGAAAGCTATTGTGACGCTTGTGTTACGATAGCCGTGCCGGCAGTATCTTTTATACTTGTAAGCGTTTTTCGTGCCAAATTAAATGCACGCAGACCTTATGAGGTATATCAGTTTCAACCATTGATCCCGAAGGATAAGTGCGGAAATTCCTTTCCAAGCAGACATGTATTTTCTATTTTTGTGATCGGTACGACAATTGCTTGGCAGTGTATGTGGGCAGCAGTGATCGTCTGGGCTTTGGGTATCGTCCTTGCGGTGACTCGTGTGGCCGGTGGCGTACATTTTCCAAAAGATGTGATCGCCGGAATGTGTATCGGTATCATTTTGGGAGCAGCCTGCCGATTCTTTTTGTATTGATAAGCGGAAACAGCAAAAGAGAGTGATATTTGTTATCTTTACAGATGACAGATATCACTCTTTGCTTTGTAGGAGACAGATCACTGCTAATGCAGTCTATCTCCGGAAACTGCCGGCATTATTTGCCTGCCATTTCCTGCTCCTGACGCTTGATCATCTGGCGAACCATCTCGCCACCAACGGAACCGTTCTGCTTAGAAGTAAGGTCACCGTTGTAACCGTTCTTCAAAGGTACGCCTAATTCGTTAGCTACCTCCATTTTGAATTTGTCCATTGCTTCCTTAGCCTGTGGCACTTCCATTCTGGAACTGTTATTGTTTGTCATGGTTTTTACCCTCCTTTATATTTGTCCGACATCTTTGATTTCGAACAGATAAATCCTGCCCAAATTGATAGCTGCCGGGATTTGATAAGTGTTTTTTCACGCTTATCATGGTACTAGTATGCGATAATGCAAAAAAAATATGTTGGCAGATATAGGAAAAAAGATTGTTTTTTTTGAGAATTATGGTACAATAAACTTATATGGGTTCATTTTGAGAGATGGACTTTAGAATATGTTAATGGAGGATACTTATTATGAAGCATATCAAGACATTGAATCGCGCAAATCTGAGTGCTACTGCGAAAAAAGGGTGGATGCGGCAAATGTCAGGCATCTTGCCAGTCTGCATGCAAGACTTCTTGTACAGTAGGAAATCAGAAGTGTGCAAATGAGGAAAATAAATAATTTTCTTCAGATCAAGAATGATAAATGGCTGTTACAAACACTGTAACAGCCATTTTGTTGACACAAACGAAAAGAAGTATAGAAATGAGGATAAATATATGATACACAAATTTAAAGCGAAAGGCTTGAATATTTTGCTCGATGTCAACAGTGGTGGAGTACATTTGATCGATGATGTGACATATGATCTGTTAGACTATGCACAGCCGCCTTTTGAGGAAGAATGTCCGACAAAATATATTGATGCGTTGAAGACAGATTATTCCGAGGAAGAGATTAAAGAGTCTTATGCAGATATTGTTGCTCTGTATCACGACAAGCTGTTGTTTAGTGAGGATATTTACGGAGATTTTGCAAATACAGCAGTAGAGTCTCCGATCAAGGCAATGTGCCTGCATATTGCACACGACTGTAATCTGCGCTGTAAGTACTGCTTTGCTTCTACGGGAGATTTCGGTACAGGACGTAAGTTGATGCCGTTAGAAGTAGGCATTGCGGCAATTGACTTTTTGTTAGAGCACTCGATCGGACGTGAGAATTTGGAGGTTGATTTCTTTGGTGGAGAGCCTTTGATGAATTTTGAGGTAGTCAAAGAAATCGTGAAGTATGCTCGCAGCAAAGAAGAAGAATATCATAAAAATTTCCGTTTTACGATCACAACGAATGGCATGTTGTTGACCGATGACAAGATTGATTATATCAATGAAGAAATGTCTAATGTCGTATTGTCTATCGACGGCCGTAAAGAAGTCAATGACCGTATGCGTGTAAAAGTTGATGGCAGCGGGTGTTATGACCGCATTGTAGATAACTATAAGAAGTTAGTTGAGAAGCGCGGTGATAAGGAATATTATGTGCGTGGAACGTATACGAAATACAATTTGGACTTTTCAGAAGACGTAATGCATTTGTACAATGCAGGATTTGATCAGGTTTCTGTGGAACCGGTTATGGAAGATGAAAGTGTAGAATACGCAATCACAGAGAAAGATTTAGATCAGATCTATGCGGAGTATGACAAATTGGTGGATCAGATTGCGGAGATCAAGGATAACGGTGGAAGTATCAATTTCTTTCATTTCATGATCGATCTGGATCAGGGACCATGTGTGATCAAGAGACTGCGTGGCTGTGGTAGTGGCAACGAGTATGTTGCGATCACGCCGGATGGCGATATTTATCCATGTCATCAGTTTGTAGGTCATGAAGAGTATTGTATGGGTAATTTGGAGCAGGGAACGTTTAACACCGACATTAAAAAAGAATTTGCCGGTGCACATGTATATTCCAAACCGACTTGCCGAGACTGCTGGGCAAAAATTCTATTGCAGCGGTGGATGCAATGCGAACAATTATATTTATAATGGGGATATTCATGATGCTTATGAATTATCCTGTAAGATCATGCGCAAGCGTTTAGAGTGTGCGATCCTAAGTCAGGTTCGCGATATGCTGAAATAGGCGAGAGCGCAGAATGTGGTCTGAACAATAACTTCTGATATGGAAAGTTATCATTAAGTGGAAAAAATCCCGGTAACTGATTTGCAGTTTACCGGGATTTCTTTCTTTGTAAATAGTTAGGTAATAATACCTAATCTATCAGCATTTCTAATAAATTTACATTCGTTGGCATATAAAATGCAGGAATCGGATAATTCTCATCATTGTAATTTCCTTTGGCAAAAATAGAACAGATCCGCTCGTGTGTCTCTGTAGTATAAACCAGAGACAGTACTCTTGCTAAATGATTAAACATCAATGGAGAAATGCATACGCCCCACTCTTCCGAATCATTTTCGTCAAATAGCTTTGGTGTGATGGCTAATGTCTTGCCATTTTTAGTATTTGTGGCTGTCAATTTCAAAAAATCCGGTCTGAGGATCCGTCGTGCAGCTTAAAGTACAGATTTCTTCGAAATTCTCTCGGAAATGCATTGTCTCCAATAAAGAAGAATTCACATCATTTAATGGATTGCATAAATCCTTAATGATCTGTTGCTTATCGCTTGTAATAAGATATATTAATTTGTCGATGCTCTTCTGGCTCATGACATCACTGTTAACAGAGCCTTTCTTAGCATTCAAAAAATCAACCAATACATCAATTTCCTCTTGACTGAGTAAGGAATAACTTTGGCTTTGTATGGTATTCATAATCAGTACCTCCCGTTAAATCTATCACACATTTTGCATAATCATAATTATATGCTCATTATACATGGTCTGAGCGTTTGTTTCAACTACGGATTAAAAAAAATAAAAGTGGGGATTCTGAATAAAAAGCAAAGTCAGTGCTTTGCATAACACCACATTGTGAGCAGATTCCTATAAAGTGAAAAGAAGAGTTTGCACAGAGAAAGGAGCGTGGTCTGGGATGTTAGTAGGACCCAAAAAGAATCCGGTGGAAATTTTAACGCCGGAGGACATTGCTAAGCTGCCGCAGCAGGAACAGCATAAGTGGGAGATCGCTGCAGAACTAGGATTGTTTGATAAGATCATAGAACAGGGCTGGGAGGCTTTGACGGCACGGGAGAGTGGCAGGATCGGAGGAATGTTGGCTGCAGCTCAGAGAAAGAAAAAGTAGTTGACATTCCGACAGGAGTATACTATTTTCTACATGGACACAATTATTTTTGAGGTGACAGATAATGGGACATAAAAAGGAATATGAAGAGAAGCAGCGTCATGGTACGGTAGAACTGCCGCTGGGATTACACAAGATGGAATATCCGGAGGAACAGACGCTATTTTTTATTTACATTGGCATCAGGAGTTTGAATTTTTGTCGTGACAAAGGGCAGTGTGCGGTTTATGGTCGACGAGAGAGAATATATGCTCCGCAAGGGAGATGGTATCTTTATCAATTCGAATCAGCTGCATTCTGCCAAAACAATAGATGGTCATGCATGTGCTTTTTTGCGGTGGATTTTTCCTATCAGATATTAGCAGAGGATATTCATAGTCGTTTTGCCCAAAAATATATCCGACCGGTACTGAATGGTGAGACGGAGTTTGCAGTTTATCTGGCAGGAGATGGAGAACAGTGGCAGCAGGAAGTGATCAGCTTGCTGCAGGATATCGGAGTGTGTCCGGAGCATGGTCTAACCGATCATGAACTCTTGGTTCGCAGTCGGATCTATGCAGTATGGGATCAGATGACACATCATGCAGCATATACAATGCGGGAAAAATCCGGGAAACACTCTTCGGAGCGTCTTGCACCGGTCGTAGAGTATATGCATCAGAATTACGCTTATGAGATCACGTTAGCAGAGCTGGCGGCACTTTTGCCCATGAGCGAAGGTCAATTCTGTCGTGTTTTTAAGCAGGTGATGAAGCTTTCGCCAATGCAGTATTTAATGCGATATCGTATTTTACAAAGCTGTAGGATGCTGCAAGACACGGATAAAAAAGTTGGGGAGATTGCCAATTTGTCAGGTTTTAATAATATCAGTTATTTTAACAAAGTATTTTTGAATACGATCGGATGTACTCCAAAAAGAGTATCGTGCGAATAGTATGTATTGATGGAGGAATGAGGATGGTTTATTATAAAACGATTTTAGAGGCAGCAAAGCATTTTGAAGAGAAGAAAGCGTTCTTGTTCGACATGGATGGACTGATATTTGACACAGAACAATTATTCATGGAGCAGCTTGCAATCGTCATGAAAGAACATGGGTATACTTTGACAAAAGAGTTTTATATACAAAGTCTTGGGTTGACGGGAGAAACCCTGAAAAGCCTGATGTGTGGTGCGTATGGGGAAGAGTATCCTTTTGCAGAACTTAGCGCAGAGAGCCGCAGAAGGGTCAGTATCGTTGCTGAGACAGTGGGACTGAGGGTAAAGCCTGGAATCCGGCAATTGCTCGGGTGGCTGTGTGAGCATCATAAGAACTGTGCGGTCGTTTCTTCCACGCACGCAAAATATGTACGAAAATACTTAGAATATGCGGGGATAGATTCTTATTTTAAGGAAGTGATCGGTGGAGATATGGTGGAAAGATCCAAGCCGGAGCCGGATATTTTTCTTTTGGGCTGTGAAAAGACCGGGGTAACGCCAGAGGAGGCGGTGGTTCTGGAAGATTCTGAAAATGGTATTCGCAGTGCGTCAAGAGCCGGGATCGCGACGATCTGTGTGCCGGATCTAAAATATCCGGGAGAACAGGTGCTGCCGCTGATCGATGTTATTGTCACAGCCGGAGAAATAACGGAATGACCGGATCATTTTTGGAACAGTGTCGAAATAATACTATGCAGCTTATCAGAGAGATCACACCGATCAAAGTGCACAATGTCGAAACCGTGCCGAGCGTGAGAACTGCGTAGTCAAAATGCATCAGACATTGTCGGATGCACAGAAAATCCAAAATACATATAATAAACAGTGCGATCAGCAGATAAATGCGGATCGTTACTAAATGGGGGCGAAGCGGTGTATTGCCCATGCTTTCCGTATAATGTCGAATTGCAGATGCAGTTCGGCTTTTTTGATGGGCAACGGTATACCAGCCGACCGCAAAAAATGAGATACATTGGCTTTCGTACAATACATTGTGTACACCGGATAAAAACATCATACTGACAAACCACAGAAAGATATTTTGTAATGATGCAAATTTTGTGATCTGTTGGAAATACGATTGATATACAAAGAACAGGAGGCAGGAGAGTAGTTTGCAGCGGTTACGGTGGAGATGATCTGCAAATGTCCTGCTTTTTGACGCAGTGTGGTCGCATTTGGAACGGAACTGCTAAGCAGTGTGCGAAGTCTGCGGCGGCAAATAGACGAAATGCCGTAAAAACAGACGCAGACAATAGCGCAGACACAGTAAGCTGCTGCCAGAGGAAAGGTGATCAGTCTGCGTACCACCCACAAAAGACAACAGATAGGAAGCAGTACACTGACAGCTCCTGTCAGATCGCTTAAAAGGAGATACAGACAGGAGAGCGGCTGGTGGCTGCGTACGATGTCTTTGCAGTAACGCTGCAGATTGAACCCTCGGAATCGGTTTGGCGCAATCCCTGCTCTTGCTGCCTGTGCACTGCGCGTTTGTTCGCGTTCTATTTCGTCATTTATTTGCTGCTCCGTCAAAATAGAACCTGCTTCTTCGCGAAACAGCGCAGCAAAATCACGATCTGTGACGGGTGTATCTTGTACCATAGATTATCCTCATTTCCAGTAGGAATGCGTTTGCATTGTACTATATTTGTGATTCGTAAACGGGGACATTAACGGCTCAGACCGGATTGGAGAAAGGGTTTGATAAATTCATATTGCTTTTGACCGGAAGCAGATAAATTCTCTGTGAACAGCTCCGTAAGTAACTCATTCTCCTCTGCGGTGAAACGGATGTTTTCACGATCTATCTGCGTTTTCCATTCCATCAGTGCCGGAAGTGCTTCTGTGATCGTGTGTCCCTGCAGATGACCAGTCAATTGTAAGATCATTTCCTGCTTTTTAGGATCCAGAGAACGGAATTTTTCATTGTTCTGCCATGGGTGAAGTTGTTGTGTCATAGGCGTTCCTTTCTGGTGACTGGCACCGTCCATTATACATGATTTGTTGAAATTGTTCAAAGGTGGATTTTTGCTCCGGCGCAAGCTGAGATAACAAAAATTCCATCAATTGACTGTTGGGTGAATTGCTGCCGGCGGCTGTAAGATCAGCTGCGGGATGTGATTTTTGAAATTCCCGATAGCTTCGAAACAGGCGGTTAGCTTGTAAAACATTTAAGACAGTCTGGACAAAATCAGCTTCTTTTGGAGTACAGTACTCACGAATACATTGCAGCATTGTCTCAGGATTTGGTGTGAAATCCGGTGCAGACGGCTGGTCCTCTAATGAGAGTCCGGCAGCCTCCAGACTATACCGTTCATCGCTTTGCCCTCTGGCGGTATGGATCAATGCATCTGCCTGCAGCATGATCTCAATAGCACGCCTGCTTTCCGGCATTGCATAAGGAAGTGCTGCTTTAAGCATTGCCATGTGTCGGTTGTGATCGGGTGGTACTTGCATAGTATTTCCTCCTTTTTAGGCGACAACTGCAGTATGGATGTTTTGTGTATTTTGCATAGAAATCCGGTGCAGTGTTCTATATACGATATGCATCCGGGTGACAAGTCAGAACAAATTATAGTTGAGATTTTTGAGAATATCGTGTATTCTAATACCGTCTCCTGATGCAGGCATACCCGCAGGAGACGGAGAGGGCTGGTGTATGCAGAAAAGAGGAGAAGCAATGCAAATGATATCATTGGAGCAGGAGTTAAAGCAGAATGCGTATCCGGGACGAGGCAGCGTCATTGGGCAGTCTGCAAATGGAAAGTATGCGGTGACCGCCTATTTTATTATGGGAAGAAGCGAAAACAGCCGTAATCGCGTTTTTGTTGAAGATGGTGATGGAATCCGTACTCAGGCATTTGATCCATCGAAATTAAGCGATCCGAGCCTGATCATATATGCACCGGTACGTGTACTCGGTAATAAAACTATTGTAACAAATGGTGATCAGACAGATACCATTTATGAGTTGATGGATAAACAGATGACATTCGAACAGGCATTGCGCACAAGAGAATTTGAGCCGGATGCACCAAATTATACGCCGCGTATTTCCGGCATTATGCATGTGGATCAGGGAAATTACAGTTACGCTATGTCTATCTTGAAAAGCAACAATGGCAATGGTGATTCCTGCAATCGTTATACGTTTGCTTATCAGCAGCCGGTAGCAGGGGAAGGCCATTTTATACATACGTATCAGTGCGATGGCGATCCGCTTCCAAGTTTTGAGGGAGAGCCAAAGTTAGTAGCGATTCCGGATGATATGAAAGCATTTACGGATATGCTTTGGAACAGCTTAAATGAGGATAACAAAGTATCGTTGTTTGTTCGTTATATCGACATTGCTACAGTCGAGGCAGAGTCTGTGATCGTTAATAAAAATAAATAAAACTATAATTTTATATTGAAAATGGAGGAATTAGTTCATGAAAGAATTAGAATTAAAATATGGATGTAATCCAAATCAGAAACCATCTAAGATTTATATGCAGGAAGGCGAGCTGCCGATCACGGTATTAAACGGTAAGCCGGGGTATATTAATTTTTGGATGCGTTCAACGGCTGGCAGCTTGTGCGCGAATTAAAGAAAGCCACGGGACTTCCGGAAGCCACCTCGTTTAAGCATGTTTCACCTGCAGGTGCGGCTGTTGGTCTTCCGCTTAGTGAAGTGGAAGCAAAGATTTACTGGGTGGACGATCTTGGCGAATTGACACCATTAGCGGCAGCTTATGCAAGAGCGCGTGGCGCAGACAGAATGTCTTCTTACGGCGATTTTATTGCGTTATCTGATGTGTGTGATGTGTGTACCGCTAAAATGATAAAGAGAGAGTTCTCAGATGGTATTATTGCACCGGGTTACGAGCCGGAAGCATTGGAATATCTTAAGGGAAAGAAAAAGGAAATTATGCGATCATTCAGATCGATCCGGAATATGAGCCGGCACCGATCGAGCATAAAGAAGTGTTTGGTGTGACTTTCGAGCAGGGAAGAAATGAGTTGAATATTGATGAGCATTTCTTTGATGATGTTGTAACAGAGAATAAAGACATTCCACAGCAGGCAAAGATCGATATGGCGATCGCAATGATCACGTTGAAATACACACAGTCTAACTCCGTATGTTTTGTGAAGAACGGACAGGCGATCGGTATTGGTGCCGGACAGCAGTCACGTATTCATTGTACCCGTTTGGCAGGCAACAAGGCAGATAACTGGCTTTTGCGTCAGTCTCCACAGGTGCTTTCGCTTCCGTTCAAAGAGGGAATGAAACGTGCAGACCGCGACAATGCGATCGATCTTTACATCGGTGAGGATTATATGGATGTATTGGCAGATGGCGAGTGGGAACGCGTATTTACGGAGAAACCGCCGGTATTTACCAAAGAGGAGAAACAGGCATGGATCTCTCAGGCAACAGATGTTGTTTGTGGTTCAGATGCGTTTTTCCCATTTAGTGACAATGTAGAGAGAGCATTCCGCAGTGGTGTAAAATATATTGCACAGCCGGGTGGCTCCATTCGTGACAATGATGTGATCGAAGCATGTAATAAGCATGGCATCGCAATGAGCTTTACAGGTATCCGTCTGTTCCATCATTAATGCGAGTTCGTAAGAAAGGTCGAATGCGGTTGTACGCATCGAAATGGAAAGAAATATGGCAGGATCAACATTTGGAAATTTATTTCGCGTGACGACTTGGGGAGAATCACATGGACGCGGTATTGGTGTGGTTGTAGATGGCTGCCCTGCAGGGCTTCCATTGGATGAGCAGACAGTGCAGCAGTACCTGAACCGACGCAAGCCGGGACAGACAAAGTATTCTACACCTCGCAAAGAAGATGATCTGGTAGAGATTCAGTCAGGTGTCTTTGAGGGGAAAACAACGGGAACGCCGATATCCATGGTGGTATACAATAAAACACAGCGGTCTTCTGATTATTCGGAGATTGCATCCTACTATCGCCCTGGGCACGCAGACTATACGTTTGATCAAAAATATGGATTTCGAGATTATCGCGGTGGTGGCCGCTCCTCCGGTCGGGAGACGATTGGACGTGTTGCCGGAGGCGCTGTGGCATTGGAAGTGCTTCGGGCACTGGGAGTTGAGGTTTATGCGTACAGTAAGGAGATTGCCGGTATTGTGATCGATCCAAAGCGTGCAGACCGCAGCAATATCAGCAAGAGTCCATTGTATATGCCGGATCTGGAAGCGTCTGCACAGGCAGAAGATGCTCTTATGGCATGTATGCAGGAGCAGGATTCTGCAGGCGGTGTGATCGAGTGTGTGGTTCATGGAATGCCGGTTGGCGTTGGTGAACCGGTATTTGACAAGCTGGATGCAAAACTTGCGCAGGCAGTTATGTCGATCGGGGCTGTCAAAGGAGTAGAGATCGGTGATGGATTTTTGGCAGCACAAAGCCGTGGTTCACAGTTTAACGACAGTTTTGTTGTGCACAACGGCGCTGTTTGTACTAAGACAAATCATGCCGGCGGAATTTTAGGTGGTATTAGTGATGGCTGTGACATTATTCTCCGTGCGGCAGTAAAGCCGACACCATCCATTGCGTCTGCGCAGGAGACGATCGGTCGTGACGGCGCAGAGAGGGAGATTCATATCAAAGGCCGGCATGATCCGATCATTGTACCTCGTGCCGTAGTAGTGGTAGAATCTATGACGGCGATCACCTTGTTAGACTTGCTGATGATGTCGATGACTTCTCGTCTTGACCGGATGCAGCATTATTTTGGGATTGACCCGGAATAGGATACGACAAGATCGCGGCAGATTGTGTCTTTGTTCCGTAATTTGCATAGAATATGTTAGGGATACCTTAACAATCCTAAAAAATACGATATTTTGTATGTTTGTATGTGCGATGAAGCTGCAGACGTACTTTGGAGGATATTTATGCGATACTATCATTACGGAACTAAGCGGCATGAGAACGTACTGAAAGGAAGCGGAATGCCGCTGTCGGAACAGGCAGATGTTTTTTGCAGAGGCGACCGGGATCTGATCATCGAAGACGATACAATTTATGAGATTGACAGAGAATGTCTTGGTTGTCGTCAGGAAAGGGTCAGAGCAGGTAAACGGGTCTGAGTTATATAATGAAAAAGGACAGTTTTCTATAATGGGAACAGAGTGTGCTTTGCGCACTTTGTACGTCACCGCAAAAAAAAGGCTGACATTGGATGAATGTCAGCCTTCTTTCAAGCTGGTTGGTAAAGTCTGAGAGACAGCCCTAAGCTGCAATTGTCAGACTTAAATGTTCAGCCCTCACCTGCATTACAAAGCATAGACTTTGTAATGGTTATCGGAGAGTGGAAGGGTTTTGTGATGCAGTGCTTTAGAAACCGCATCCGCAGCAGCAAAGAATAAGTATGATCCAGATGATGGAGCTGCAGCCGCTGTCTCCACAACCGCCGCCGAAACCACCAAATCCGTTGCCGTTACCACAGCAGCAGCACAGGAGCAAAAGGATAATGATCCAACTGCATCCGTTGTCATTTGAAGCGCATCCACAGTTTGTAGCTGCTAAATCACTCATAAGTCCTCCAATCTGTCGGAAGTGTTCCGACAGTAAAATATATTTACAGTGTTATCCTATGCGGAGGTGCTTGGCCAGTTTCCAAAAATATAAAAAAGATTTTGTAGCTGTGCGTGAGACGTGCAGATACATAGAAAGGCATGGGTGTTTATGATGTCAGATCGAAACGTAATAAAATATTGCAAGCGGTTTCTTGCACTGTGTATTGTGACAGGATTATTGTTCACAACGACAGGATGTAGTGTGTTTGGACCAAAGCAAAAGCCGTACAAAACCTATAAGCCGTCGGTGTCAGAAACGCCGGTGGCATCCGAACAGCCCGTTGTTAATTTATCGGAAGAACAAGCGGGAGAGTTTGCCAGACGTTATCTTGCGAAGATGACGACCGAACAAAAGGTGGCACAGCTTTTCGTGGTTAAGTTAGAGGAACTGGATGGCTCACAGGGAGGATACTATGAATTTCGTAAATGCACGAAAGGGATGAAGACAACTTTAAGTCAGATCCCGGTAGGTGGTGTTGTGTTATTTTCGAGAAATATTTCCACTCGGAAGAAGACATCAAAACTCATCCAGAGATTACAGGTCAACAGCCAGACACCGTTGTTTGTCACTGTAGATGAGGAAGGAGGCAGTGTTGCGCGTATTGCTTCTAACAAGAAAATGAAAACGACAAAATTCCCCGACGGCAGAAAGCATTGGCAAGACGAAAGACGGGGAATACGTTTATAATATGGGAAGGACGATTGCCAGAGAGATACGGGCACTTGGATTCAATGTGAATTTTGCGCCGGTTGCAGATGTTAAAACGAGTGATCTGAATACGGAAATCGGAGAACGTTCCTTTGGATCTGATCCCGGTAAAGTATCTGATATGGTAGCCGCTTTCGTACAAGGCAGTCAGGAGCGCGGGGTATGTGCGACGTTAAAACATTTTCCGGGACAGGGATCTTCCGATGGAGATACGCATCAGGGAAGTGTTGACATAGACAGCAGCATTTCCAAACTGCGTGATCTGGACTTCGTGCCGTTTAAGGCGGGAATTGATGCGGGGCAGAGTTTGTTATGGTATCCCATATATCGGTCAGTCGTGTTACAGAGACGAAAGAGCCGGCTAGTATGTCGGAATTGATCATGAAGACGATCTTGCGTGAAGAACTTGGCTTTTCGGGAATCGTGATCACAGATGCTTTTGATATGGCTTCGATCACGGATAATTATACACCGGGTGAAGCTGCACTCCAATCTTTTATGGCTGGAGCAGATATTATTTTGATGCCGAACGATCTGACACAGGCCTATCAGGCAATATTGAATGCGGTAAACAGCAAAAAATTACGCAGAGCCGCTTAGATGAGTCGGTGATCCGTATTTTGACAACAAAATTTAAGCACGGTATTTTGACGCAAGAGGATCTGACGGTCTGGGAACAGCCGACCGCAACACCGAGTGTTACACCGGCAGTTACTGCATCGCCAAAGGCAAAAAAAGGGAAAAAGAATAGGGAATCCGCAAAAACAATAAAAAATCGACAAAAAATAAGTCGAAAAGTAGTTGTCCCCTTGCTAGATTTTCAGAAACAGTTATAATGTTATTGGTGAAAGTATTCCATCCAAAAGAGGATAGACAGCATGAAGGAGAACAAAATGATGTGTGACAGACAGAAAGAATGCCTCGCATGCACCAACAGATCGTGTATGATGGCTGGCATTGAAGATCCGAAATTAGGAGAAGAATGTGGCGTATTTGGAATGTATGACATGGATGGCGGCGATGTTGCTTCGTCCATTTATTATGGACTGTTTTCGCTGCAGCACCGAGGACAGGAAAGCTGTGGTATCGCAGTGAGCCGTACAGACGGTGAGAAACGGAATTCCCAGATGATCAAGGGAATGGGACTTGTCAACGAAGTATTTGATGCAGAGAAGTTAGAACAGCTTCATGGTGATATTGGCGTAGGGCATGTGCGTTATTCAACGGCTGGAGCCAGTATTCCGGAGAATACGCAGCCGTTGGTATTGAATTATATTAAAGGCACTCTGATGGTTGCACACAATGGTAATCTCGTTAATGCAGTTGATCTGCGCAGAGAGTTGGAATTGATGGGAGCGATTTTTCATACCAGCATTGATTCTGAGGTGATCGCCTATTTGATCGCCCGTGAGAGATTGCATGTTGGAACTGTGGAAGATGCGGTGAAGTTAGCGATGCAGAAGATCCGGGGTGCGTACTCGCTGGTGGTTGCCAGTCCGCGCAAAATGATCGGTGCGAGAGATCCGTTTGGATTCCACCCGCTTTGCATTGGTAAGCGGGATAATGCATACTTTTTCTCATCTGAAAGCTGTGCGTTGGACACAGTTGGTGCAGAATTTGTACGAGATGTTGCACCGGGAGAGATCGTTACGATCACGCCGCAGGGAATACAGTCAGATCGCAGTATGGCTTCTGACAAATGCGCAAGATGTATTTTTGAATATATTTATTTTGCCAGACCGGATAGTTATATCGATGGGATATGTGTGCATTCCTCTCGATTGACAGCAGGAAAAGATCCTGGCGCAGGAGCATCCGGTGGATGCGGATATTGTCGTAGGTGTTCCGGAGTCCGGTGATGCAGCAGGGAGGGGATATTCCATGGAGTCAGGAATCCCATATGGAACCGCATTTGTCAAGAACGGTTATGTGGGACGAACCTTTATTAAGCCGAAACAGTCAGCTAGAGAGAGCAGTGTTATGGTGAAGCTAAATGCACTGCGCGAGGTAGTAAATGGCAAACGCGTGATTATGATCGATGATTCGATCGTGCGAGGTACAACGAGTGCACGTATTGTAAAGATGATCCGCGATGCAGGTGCGAAAGAAGTGCATGTCCGCATCAGTTCACCGCCATTTATGTATCCATGCTATTTTGGTACGGATGTTCCATCCAGTGACCAGCTGATCGCTTATAATCATTCTGTAGAGGAAATCTGCGAGATGATCGGTGCAGATTCTTTGGGGTATTTGGACAAAGAACGTTTGGCAGAATTGATCGACGGCGATGAGGGATACTGCCATGCATGTTTTACCGGTCAGTATCCAATGGAACCACCAAAAAGAGGATATTCGTGGTGAATATGACCACTAAAATAAATTATCAACGAAAAGAGGAGAATTATGAGCACAGATAAGTACACAAGCCCATTGTCAGAGCGTTATGCAAGTAAGGAGATGCAGTATATCTTTTCTCCGGATAAAAAGTTTAAAAAACTTGGAGAAAATTATGGATTGCATTAGCGGAAGCAGAAAACGAGCTTGGACTCAAAAACGAGCAGGGCGGTCCGGCGGTGACGACGGAACAGATCGAGGAGTTAAAGGCACATGCAGAGGATATTAACTATGATGTTGCCAAAGAAAGAGAAAAGCTGGTTCGTCATGATGTTATGAGTCATGTCTATGCCTATGGACAGCAGTGCCCGAAAGCAGCAGGAATTATTCATTTGGGAGCAACTTCCTGCTATGTAGGAGACAATACGGACGTTATTATTATGACAGAGGCGTTACAGCTTGTGAAAAATAAATTAGTCAATGTTATTGATGAGCTGGCAAAGTTCGCTATGAAGTATAAGGATCTTCCGACGCTGGCCTTTACTCATTTTCAGCCGGCACAGCCGACTACAGTTGGTAAACGTGCAACCTTGTGGCTTCAGGAATTTATGATGGATCTGGAAGATGTGGATTATGTACTGTCTACGATGAAATTGCTCGGTTCCAAGGGAACGACAGGTACACAGGCAAGTTTTATGGAGTTGTTTGACGGCGATGAGGAGAAAGTAAAGAAATTGGATCATTTGATCGCAGAGAAGATGGGATTCAAGTCCTGCTTCCCGGTATCCGGCCAAACATATTCCCGTAAGTTAGATACACGTGTGGCAAATGTTTTGGCAGGAATCGCTGCAAGTGCACACAAGTTCTCCAATGACATTCGTTTGTTACAGCATTTAAAGGAGATCGAGGAGCCGTTTGAGAAGAATCAGATCGGATCTTCTGCTATGGCCTACAAGAGAAATCAATGAGAAGTGAGCGCATTGCTTCTTTGTCACGTTATGTGATGGCAGATGTTACGAATACCATGTTTACATCAGCTTGCCAGTGGTTTGAGCGTACTTTGGATGATTCTGCAAATAAGAGAATTAGTATTCCGGAGGGATTTTTGGCAACAGATGGTATTTTGGATCTGCTTTTGAATGTCGTAGATGGATTGGTCGTATACGATAAGGTTATTGAGAGAAGACTGATGTCAGAACTTCCATTTATGGCTACTGAGAATATTATGATGGATGCAGTGAAGGCGGGTGGCAATCGCCAGGAGCTTCATGAGAAGATCCGTACGCTTTCCATGGAAGCAGGGCGTAATGTGAAGGAACTTGGTAAGGAGAATAATCTGTTAGAGCTGATCGCAGCAGATGAAGAGTTCCCAATGGGTATCGATGAGCTCAAAGAGGCTATGAAACCGGAGAAATATGTAGGTCGTTCGGTTTCCCAGGTGAAGGAGTTTATCGAAGAGGTTGTACAGCCTGTTCTTGATGCCAATAAGGACATTCTTGGCATGAAGGCAGAAATTAATGTATAAAGCAGCAAAGGCAAGGAGGAAAACAAATGGTAACAGCGATTGTAGGTGCAAACTGGGGTGACGAAGGAAAAGGAAAGATTACCGATATGTTGGGAGAGGAGTCCGATATTATCGTGCGCTTCCAAGGCGGTAGTAATGCAGGCCATACGATTATCAATGATTATGGTAAATTTGCATTGCACTTATTACCATCGGGTGTTTTTTATGATCACACGACAAGTATTATTGGTAATGGTGTTGCACTTAATATTCCCTATCTTTTCAATGATATCAATGAGATTGTGAAGCGTGGTGTACCAAAGCCAAAGATTTTAGTATCAGATCGTGCACAGATCTTAATGCCATATCACATTGCCTTTGATCAGTATGAAGAGGAACGTCTTGGAAAGGCTTCCTTTGGCTCTACCAAATCAGGCATTGCTCCGTTCTATTCTGATAAATATGCAAAGATCGGCATTCAGGTATCTGAGTTGTTTGCCGATGATGAGGTTTTGAGAGATAAAGTAAATCGAATCTGCGAGCAGAAGAACGTCATTTTGAAGTATTTGTATAATAAGCCGGAACTCAAGCCGGACGAGCTTATAGCTACACTGCATGAGTATCGTGATATGATAGCTCCGTATGTATGCAATGTATCAGCATATTTAAGGGAAGCGATCAAAGAGGGCAAGAATATCCTGTTAGAGGGGCAGCTTGGTTCTTTGAAAGATCCGGATCACGGTATTTATCCAATGGTTACTTCTTCTTCTACATTGGCAGCTTATGGTGCGATCGGCGCAGGTATTCCGCCATATGAGATCAAGCGCATTGTCACGGTTGTAAAAGCATACCCAGCGCAGTAGGTGCCGGCGAGTTTGTCAGCGAGATTTTAGACGAAGAGGAAGCTTCAAAGCTTCGTAATCACGGTGGTGATGGCGGAGAATATGGTGCTACGACAGGAAGACCACGCCGTATGGGCTGGTTTGATGCAGTAGCAAGCCGTTATGGCTGCCAGATTCAGGGTGCTACCGATGTAGTATTAACGGTGTTAGACTGCTTAGGATATCTCAAAGAGATTCCGGTATGTGTTGGCTATGAGATCGATGGGGAAGTAGTCAAAGAGTTCCCTGTTACGGCTAAGCTTGCGAAAGCAAAACCAGTGTATGAAGTGCTTCCGGGATGGGCATGTGATATCTCCGGCATCAAAGAGTATGATAAGCTTCCGGAAAATTGCAGAAAATATATTGAGTTTATTGAAAAGAACTTGGTGTACCGATCACAATGGTATCTAACGGACCAAAGCGTACCGATATTATTTACCGCAACAAGTAAAATATTTACCGTAAAGGGCACAGGGAGGGGCAAAACGAATGTTTTGCCTTTCCGACTATAAGCAGGTGAAGAGGAAACAGGATTCATGAATTATAGTGAGCAGGAGTTGACGAAAAAACAGAATATGCTGTTAGATACCCGGATCAAATGGAAAAATCGGCTCCGGGTTAGTTCACGTATAGCGGTAATTGTATTGTTGATCGCATTTCTTTTTACTACAGTTTTTTTGTGTGGCGGGTGTGGTTAAGGGCGTATCGGACAGTGCACCGAGTCTGAGTAAACTCGATCTGTTGGCAAAAGGAACGGGAGCGGTGATCTATGATGAGGGTGGCAATGAGCTGCAGACGTTAAGCACGTCTAGTGAGCAGAAAGAGTATGTAAAACTTGATAAAATACCGGCTTGCGTGCAATATGCATTTGTTGCAGCGGTAGACAGCCGTTTTTATGAGCATAAGGGTGTGGATCTGTCAGCAATCTTTCAGGAATTTGTCGATGATCTTTCTGAAAAAGATCAGGTGAAAAGCACCAGTACGATCACGCAGCAGCTTCTTCGAAATCAAGTGATCTGGAAAGGAAATGGCAGCTCTGTATACGAAAAGATTACGAGAAAAATTCAGGAGCAGTATTTGGCAGTGCAGCTCGAGCAAAAGCTGGATAAAGAACAGATTTTAGAATACTATTTAAATACAATTAATTTGGGACAAAACGCAATTGGAGTGCAAAATGCTTCCATGCGATATTTTAATAAAGATATTTCGCAGCTTTCGATATCGGAGGCGGCAGTTTTGGCAGGAACACAGCAGAATCCAACAGATGATAATCCGATCACCAATCCGGAAAATAATAGCGAACAGCGCAAAAAGTGTTAAAGGCGATGTTGGATCAAAATTATATTTCAGAAGAGGATTATGAAGATGCATTAGGAGATGATGTATATACCCGTGTGCAGACAACAAACCAAAAGAAAAGCAATGACAGCGAGAGTGGTAATTCCTATTATGTAGATGCGGTCATTGACAATGTTTTTGAGGACCTGAAAGAAAAATTAGGATATACGGAAACGCAGGCATACAATGCGTTATATCGCGATGGTTTGCGTATATATTCTTGCCAAGATGAAGAGCTGCAGTCAATCTGTGATAAAGTGATTGGTAATGATGCGAACTATCCAACCGGAACGCCGTCATATCTGACATATCATTTGGCGGTCGAGGGACCGGACGGGACCGTGACAGAGTATACCGAGCTGGATCTGCAACAGTTTTATATACAGTCCGGCAAAGAAATTACATTATATTTTGATAATGAACAAAAAGCAAAGCATATGATTGCAAAATTCCGTAAGGCAATGACGCTTGGCGGGGCCAAAACAAAAGAAGAGACAATCCGTCTGGTAAAACAGCCGCAAGCATCCTTTGTGCTTATGGAACAGGGAACCGGCAAAGTTCGCGCTATTGTGGGTGGTCGTGGAGGAAAGACTTCCTCACGCACGTTGAATAGAGCTACTTCTTCCGTGCGCCAGCCGGGAACCGTACTTAGTACTTTGGCAGCCTATCTTCCGGCACTTGACACGTGTGGAATGACACTTGGTACTGTGGTGGAGGATGCACCGTATCGTTATACGGATACAGATCATATGGTGCAAAATACGGCAAAGGAATATGGGGGATTGACGACGATACGGGACGGACTGGCAAATTCTGTGAACACTGTGACAGCGCGTATTTTTGAGAAAGTCACGGCTGAAACGGGATTTGATTATCTGAAGCAAATGCGTTTTTCTACGTTAGTAGATGCCCGCAAAGATGATGATGGAGTAACCAGCACAGATATTAAGTTGTCTGCCGGATTGGGGAACTGACGGATGGAGTTACCAATCTGGAGTTGACAGCAGCGTATGCAAGCATTGCGGACGGCGGAGTGTATCGTGAACCAACCTTTTATACCAAAGTAGTAGATGAGGATGGTAATGTATTGTTAAGCAGTGATTCTTCGCAGACAAGAGTGATGAAGGCTTCGACATCATGGATGTTAACGGATGTGCTGCAGGAAACCTTAGAGAGTGGGGATGGCAGACAGGCAGCTTTCGATGATCAAAAGATGGCGGTAGCAGGCAAGAATGGTGCTTCGAAAAGAAAATTATGATTTTTGGTTCGAGGGATTTACGCCATATTATACAGCTGGAATCTGGACCGGTTATGATGGAACTGCCAAACAGGATAATACGTACTATTACCAGAAGATATGGAAAAAGATCATGACCCGGGTACACAAAGCTAAAGCATGTGAGGCAAAAGAAGTTTGCTAAAACGGATGATATTATTTCAGTAAAGATATGTACAAAATGTGGCAATCTGGCAGTTCCCGGATTATGTGAGAATGCTCTGGGCGGTTCGACCGTGCGCAAAGAGTATTTTGCAAAGGGAACACAGCCTTTACAAAATTGTTCTTGTCATGTGAAGTACAAGATATGTAAGAAGTCCGAAAGGCAGCTGCAGCCGGTTGCCCGGATAAAGATTGCGAATATAAGGTATACCTCAAGAAAGAAGATGATCTGGGAACGAAAGATGCGCCGTATCTTGTTCCAAAGACGATAGGGGATACTTGTAAGCTGCATGCAGAGAAAGAAAAGCAATGATAGTAGCATGGAGGAATGGAATGCATCGTTTTTTAAGAGCAATCGGTTTTAGCAAACAATATAGCAAACAAGAGATCGATCAGTTGCTTGGGTATGTGATGAATGAGCCGGATTATCGTACAATAATAAAGAGTGGAAAAGCTAAATATGTGGAAATTAGAAGACAAACGGGTAAAAAGACAGGCATCGTAATCTGTGGCGAATATGATCAGGTAGGTTTTTTTCATGTAAAGCACTATTTTCCATACGTTTTTTAGTGATGTTTTTACAGCCTTGGAGGATGTTGTCGTAAACAAACGTGTAGATACGGATGCATATACCGGCATGTGTGATGATGTTCGTATTGGTATATCATTGATCTTTTACTTGCAAAATGCTGCAGATTATCTGCGATTAGGTTGTGAAGACAACACTCCGCACCGAGCTAAGATTTCCTTTTCGGGTTTGTCATTAGGCGGCAAGATTATATTAGGTGTGTATCGATCGAATACTTCTCAAATACAGAAAATGTGTGAAGGACATGAGAAACAGGAACTGATCAAGCAGGCAAAAGAAGGAGATCAAGATGCCATTGACAGTTTAACCTTAGATGAGATGGATCTGAGTTCGCAGATACGTCGACGCATAAAAACTGAAGATTTGTACAGCATTGTAGAGACAACATTTGTGCCTTACGGCTCAGAATCGGACAATTATATGGTGATCGGTACGATCATCAATTGACCAGCGTATCCAATCAATACACCGGGGAGCAAATTGTGCTTTTACAGATCAATTGTAATGATCTGCTGATCACGATCAGTATTCACAGGGACGATCTGTTGGGAGAACCGATTCTTGGTGCCAGATTCAAAGGGATTGTCTGGATGCAGGGAAATGCAGATTATGCCAGTCTGGATGAGTTATAGACAGTTGCACAGGAAATATTGTATTTCCAACGGAAATTCGATATGCTATAATGGACAAATAGGATTGTGAAACAAGTAAATGAGAAAGGCATGGAAATAACATGGGAAAGATTGCAGTAATAACGGATAGCAATAGCGGAATCACGCAAAAGCAGGCAGAACAGTATGGGGTTGTTGTTGTGCCAATGCCGTTTTTGATAGCCGGAGAAACGTATTTTGAAGATGTTACGTTGACACATGATGCATTTTTTGCAAGATTGCAGGAAGATGTTGATATTTCAACATCGCAGCCCTCTCCCGAAACCGTGATGGAAATTTGGGATAAAGCACTTGAAACATCAGAGGAGGTAGTATATATTCCGATGTCCAGTGGATTGTCCGGCTCCTGTCAGACAGCGATCATGCTTGCAGATGATTATGATGGAAAGGTACAGGTTGTTAATAATCAGCGCATTTCGGTAACGCAGAAGCAGTCTGTATTAGATGCACTCGCTTTGGTGGGCCAGGGGTGGAGTGCAAAGCAGATCAAAGAAAAGTTAGAAGAAGAAAAGTTAGAATCCAGCATTTATATTATGTTAGATACCTTAAAATATCTAAAAAGGTGGACGTATCACCCCGGCAGTGGCAGCATTAGGAACAGCACTGCGCTTAAAGCCGGTTCTTCAGATACAGGGAGAGAGGTTAGATGCCTTTACGGTCGCAAAGACCAGTAAGCGCGGCATTTCCAAAATGTTAGATGCAATGCAGGATGATATCGAGAAACGTTTTGGTGGTATCGAAAATGTCCATATGGAGGTTGCACATACATGCAATGAAGAGGCAGCGGCACAGTTTTGTGATCTGATCAGGGAACGTTTTGGTGACGTAGGCGAGATCATGACAGATCCATTGTCACTTAGTGTATCGTGTCACATTGGTCCAAAGGCGTTAGCGATCGCGTGCACGAAAAAGTTATCAGTATAAACAAACATATAAGGGCTGTTATGCGTTACACGTGTGACAGCTTTTGCACTTTTTACATTGGAATAGGAGGACAGGAATGAACTACATACAGCAATTAGGACAAAATGCAGCAAGAGCCAAAAAGCAGATCGCCGGCTGCCCGACAGGGGAAAAGAATCGTATTTTAACAGAGATTGCAGCAATTTTACGTGCTAATGCATCAGAAATTCTGAAGGCAAATGAACAGGATATTGCACAGGCAAAGGACAATGGAATATCCGATACGATGATCGACAGATTGCGTTTGACGATGGAGCGTATTGACGGTATTGCCGATGCGTGCCTTAAGCTGACTGATTTAGAAGATCCGGTAGGTGAGGTGATCGAAGGATCGACCAGACCAAACGGCATGAAGATCACTAAGATCAGAGTACCGATGGGTGTTATTGGTATTATATTTGAGTCCAGACCAAATGTTACGGTAGATGCTGCTGCCTTATGTATTAAAAGTGGTAATGCAGCTATTCTGCGAGGAGGCAAGGAAGCATTTCATTCCAATTGCAAGTTAATGGAACTGATGCGCGAGGCTGTAGCTAAATGCGGCTATGACAAAGACATGATCCAATTAGTGGAAGATACATCTAGAGAAGTATCTACGCAAATGATGCGTGCCAATGACAGTATTGACGTGCTGATCCCGCGTGGAGGTGCCGGGCTGATCCAGGCAGTTGTACAGAACGCAACGGTTCCCGTGATCGAGACGGGAACAGGCAACTGTCATATATATGTTGATGAGACGGCAGATCTTGCAATGGCAGTGCAGATCACTGACAATGGCAAGACACAGCGCCCAAGCGTATGTAACGCATTAGAAACCTGTTTGGTGCATGAGGCAGTAGCAGCGCAGTTTTTGCCGATGCTGCAGCAAAAGCTGGAAGAGCATCAGGTGGAGATCCGCGGCTGTGAGAGAACAAGACAGATTTTGGGAGACAGTGTTATCCCGGCAACCGAAGAAGATTATGCAACGCAATTTTTGGACTATATTATCTCCATACGCGTTGTAAGTTCTGTGGATGAGGCAATACAACATATTTCCAAATATTCTACAGGTCATTCGGAGTGTATTATCACGGAAAGCTATCGTAATGCGGAAAAATTCCAAAAGGAAGTGGATTCTGCATGTGTATATGTCAATTGCTCGACAAGATTTACCGATGGTGGAGAATTTGGTTTGGGTGCAGAAATTGGAATTTCGACGCAGAAACTGCATGCGAGAGGACCGATGGGACTGCGGGAAATGACAACAAGGAAGTATTTGATCTGTGGAGATGGACAGATTCGATAATGGAGACGTCATACAAAAAGGAGAGACAGCGATGGGATTACAGACAACAATGTATGGTGATCGTCTGCAGATCGTACTGCTTGGCAAGACGAATGCAGGAAAATCAAGTTTGATCAATGAGATTACAGGACAGCCGCTTGCAATCGTTTCTGATACGAAGGGAACGACAACGGATCCGGTGTCGAAGGCGATGGAAATTTTGCCGGTGGGGCCGTGTCTTCTGACCGACACACCGGGACTGGATGATGAAGGTGAGCTTGGAAGAAAACGTGTGGAGAAGACCAAGGAAGTGTTGCGGCGTGCGGATGTTGCAGTGTTTGTAGTAAATATTGCACAACTGGCAGAGGAGGAAGAATTTTCCGGGCAGCTGCCACGGTTAGAGCAGGATATGCTCACTTGGTTGGAAGAACGTAAGGTGCCGGCAATTATTGTGCTGCATCAGGCAGATCAATTACCTGTACAGGAAGCAGAGCAGATCAGACATCAGACACAGGGAAAATATCCCGGTCATGCTGTTGTATTGACAAGTGTGGTAAAGAAGCAGGGAATCGAAGAGTTGAAAGATCAATTGGTCGCTGCAGCTCCACAGAAAGTCGATGAACTGCATATCGTCAGTGACTTGGTACGGACCGGTGATATGGTGGTATTAGTCGTGCCGATTGATTCTGCGGCACCGAAGGGACGTCTGATCATGCCGCAGCAGCAGACAATACGTGATCTTTTGGATCACCATGCCATTCCGATCGTTACGCAGGTGGAAGAACTTGCCGGTGTGTTGTCTGCGTTAGCAGATAAAGTAAAGCTGGTGATCACAGATTCACAGGCTTTCAAGGAAGTGAATCAGATCGTACCGGCTGATATACCGTTGACATCTTTCTCAATTTTGTTTGCCAGACACAAGGGGAATCTGCAGCAGCTGATGGAGGGCGTCCGGATGGTAGAACAGTTACGGGATGGCGATAAAGTGTTAATTGCGGAAGGGTGCACGCATAGGCGTCAGTGCGATGATATTGGTACGGTCAAAATACCGAATTGGTTGAGAACACATACAGGGTGCAAGCTTGATATTGAGACTTGCAGTGGCAGCAGCTTTCCGGCGGACTTATCTCCATATGCCATGGTGATCCATTGCGGAGGCTGTACGCTTCATGAAAAAGAGATGAAACATCGTATTTTTATGGCAAAGGAACAAAAGGTGCCGATTGTGAACTATGGAATATTTATTGCTTATATTAACGGCATTGTGCAGCGTTCCACAGAGCTTTTTCGTGATAAGTAAGGTGAGGATCCTTCCTAAAAAGTGGGTTATAAGGTTATCAATGATAAAGTGAGGGATATATGCAAAAAAAAGACAAAATTAATCGGAAACATTATATTTATGCTGTTGTTGCTGGGAGCAACCATGTATTTGCTGTTAAAAGATCAGGATCTTCCGGAGATCCGACGACTGCTGCAGGGGGCATCGGGAAGCATGATATTATTTGCTGTGTTGTGTGCGGTCATGTATTTGATCTTGGAATCCACGTCCTTGATCGTTATATTGCGCTCGCTTGGAGAGCGTATGCATTTTTTTCCGTCGCTGCGGTATTCTTTTATCGGCTTTTTGTTTAATGCATTGACACCGTCAGCCAGCGGTGGGCAGCCCATGATGGTATTGTATATGAAAGCTGACGGCATCAATATGGGCGCATCTTCGGTGGCAATGTTATTTTGGACGATTATTTACAAGATCGCATTGGTGATCGTGGAAGCGATCGTGGTGCTGTTTTACCATCCGTTTATGGTAAAGACACTGGGACATTATCAATGGTTGTTCTGGGTTGGGATGGCAGTTAATGTTGTTTCGATCGTATTGTATGGAATTATTGTATTTTCCAAAAAATGGAGCACGTTATATTGTTCGGTTTGCAACGTGGCTGCTTCATAAAAGTGCGTTTGGTAAAACGCAGAGAACGCTTGAAAAGAAATTGGATCATATGCTGGAAGCCTATGAAGAGGGCGCCCTATATATGCGTACTCATTGGGGAACTGCCGGGATCGTGTTAGTGATCACACTAGCACAGCGTCTGGTCTACTTTTTGGTCACATGGTTTATTTATCTGGCACTTGGACTATCCGGAAGCACGGTGATCGAAGTGATCATTCTGCAGAGTTTTATCTCTGTGTGTATTGATATTCTGCCGGTTCCGGGTGGCGTTGGAGCGAATGAGGGATTTAGCGTGGTGATGTTTCGAACGATCATGCAGAATCAATACGTTTATCCGGCAATGCTATTAAGCCGTGGCGTCAGTTTTTATGCATTGGTGATCATTAGTGCCCTGATCACGATCGGTACGCAGATTTCCTTGGTATACCGGAGTCATAAGCAAAAGTAGGCACGTGGGATCATTGTTGTTACGATGGAGGAACGAATGGATATTTCAACAAATCGGATTGGATGTGTTGTGCTCGAAGGTGGCACGGATGAGATCATTGAAAAAAATCGAGATTTATTGCACAGGTATTTCCCGTTCAGACAGAACAGGAGGCGATGCAGATCATTGAGCAGACCAAAAAGAAATATTGGGATGCCAGACATAATTGCTATGCTTTCATACTTGGCGAACATGGGGAAGTCAGCCGTTGTACAGATGATGGCGAACCGTCAGGAACTGCGGGCAGACCTATTTTGGAAGTGTTACATGGAGCGGGCGTGCATGATATTTTAGTGATCGTGACACGCTATTTTGGCGGTACGCTGCTCGGTACCGGTGGACTGGTGCGTGCCTATTCACAGGCGGCGCAGGCGGGGCTTGCGGCGAGTACGATCATAGATAAACTGATGGGATATCGGTTGGAGATCCGCACAGATTATAATGGGATTGGGAAATTACAGTATATTTTGGGGCAGATGGGATTACCGCTGATGGATACGGTTTATGCGGAAGATGTAGTTGTAACAGTTGCTGTGCCGGATAGTGACAAAGACAGTTTGATCAATAAAGTGACAGAAGCGACTGCCGGGCAGGCACAGATCAGCGGACAAGAAGAACATATTTATTTTGGCGTGCGTGACGGCGAGGTGCTGCTATTTGATTAGAATGTGACAGATAGCCTTTGATAGGAATTATATTTCTGTCCGATCAGGGCAGGAATGGTTTCGGGATAGCAATATCGTTATGTAGGCGCTTGGAGGAAGAACATGGATTTATTTGAATATATGAGAAAACAGAATAAGGTACAGGAATCCCCACTTGCCTCTCGTCTTCGTCCAACGACTTTGGAGGAAGTTGTCGGACAGGAGCATATTATCGGTAAGGGAAAGCTGTTATATCGTGCGATCAAGGCGGACAAACTGAGTTCCCTGATCTTTTACGGACCGCCGGGAACAGGTAAGACAACGATTGCCAAGGTGATCGCCAATACGACAAGTGCAGAATTTTTGCAGATCAATGCAACATCCGCTGGCAAAAAGATATGGAACAAGTTGTAAAACAGGCACAGGATAATGCAGGAATGTATCAAAAGCGCACGATTTTGTTTGTAGACGAGATTCATCGTTTTAATAAGAGTCAGCAGGACTATCTGCTCCCTTTTGTGGAGGATGGGACGATCATCTTGATCGGAGCTACGACAGAAAATCCGTATTTCGAAGTAAACGGCGCTTTGCTGTCGCGGTCGATCATTTTTGAGCTGCATTCGCTGCAGACGGATGACATAAAGCGGCTTTTACGGCGTGCGGTAGAGGATACGGAGCGTGGTATGGGCAGTTATAAGGTTCGATTGACAGAAGATGCACTGGACTTTTTAGCAGATATGGCAGATGGAGATGCCAAGCTGCACTGAATGCGATAGAGCTGGCTGTGTTGACAACAGAGCGTGGAGAAGACGGCCTTATTACGATCACACTTGACGTGGCGCAGGAATGTATTCAGAAGCGTGTGGTGCGATATGATAAATCCGGTGATAACCATTATGATACGATCTCAGCGTTTATTAAAAGTATGCGTGGTTCTGATACGGATGCGGCGGTTTATTATCTCGCAAGAATGTTAAATGCAGGGGAAGATATGAAATTTATTGCTCGACGCATTATGATCTGTGCAGCAGAAGATGTTTCTAATGCAGATCCCATGGCTTTGGTAGTTGCTGTAAGTGCTTCGCAGGCGGTAGAACGGATCGGAATGCCGGAGGCGCAGATTATTTTAGCGCAGGCAGCGACATATGTAGCAAGTGCGCCAAAGAGCAATTCTGCAGTAACGGCGATCAGTGAGGCAATGGATTGTGTTCAGCATACGAAAATTTCCGGAATCCCACCCTATTTGCAGGATGCACATTATGGCGGTGCCGGTAAATTAGGACACGGAATCGGATATCAGTATGCACATGATTATCCAAAACATTATGCAAAACAGCAGTATTTGCCGGATGAGATAGCGGATCGAACCTTTTACCATCCGGTCGATCATGGGTATGAGCTCAAGATCCGGCAGTATTTTGCATGGATTCATGGAGAGGAGACCAAAGAATGAAACGTGAAAAGGTATTTCGAACAATAAAAAGAGTAATGGCGATCCTTGGAATTATATTGATCGTGCTTATGTATGCGGCGACATTTATTGCGGCTGTCTTTGTGAAAAAATATACAGTTCGTTTGTTTTTGGCAAGCATGATCATGACGATGGTCGTGCCGCTGCTTCTGTATGCATATCAGATGACAATGAAAATTTTTCTGCATTTGAACGATCCGGATCCGGAATTGCCGTCGGACAATCAAAAGGGCTTTGCAGAGGCAGCAGATATAAATCAAGCTCATTCTTCACAGTCAAAATAATAACGATTTCTGACGATATTATGACAATGACCCTGAATGCGTTCTTTTTGGCGGCAAATTGTGTTATTATAATAGCTGCGCATAATTTTAGCGCACAATGAAGTTTCGAAGAATCACCGAAGCTGATAGAGGAAGGAATAGGACAATGAGCAATCGACCTGTAAGGACTGCTTCCAACCGTAAAAAGATTAGAAGAGAACGTTATGACAAAAGTATCGGGAAATGGATCCCGAGATATGCGATATTTAGCGTTATTTTTTGTTTTGTGTTTAATTCACTGATCTATTCCGGAACGCAGTTTTTGATGCGCAATGCAAAACATTATGATCTGACATTATGGATTGATAGGCAGATTCCATATGAACCGGACTGGATCTGGATTTATTTGGGGTGCTTTGCATTTTGGGCGATCAATTACGTATTGATCACCGGTCTTGGCAAAGAGGAGTGGTATCGCTTTGCAGTGGGAGATTATCTGTCGCGTATTATTTGCGGTGTTTTTTCGTTATTTTACCGACAACGAATATCAGGCCTTCTGAGGTTGGAACCGGACTAAGCGGTGTCCTTATGTCGTTTATGCAGGGAATTGATGCGCCGACGAACCTTTTTCCATCAATTCATTGTCTTGTAAGTTGGTTTTGCTTTGCGGCAATTCGCGGTAATGATAAGATTCCAAAATGGTATCGCGTGCTTTCCGGTGTATTTGCAGTGCTTGTCTGTGCATCCACACAGTTTACCAAACAACATTATCTGATCGATGTGTTGGGGGCAGTGGTGATCAGTGAAGGTTGTTTGTATTTTGGAAGACACACGGAATGTTATCAATTGGTTCAGCATATTTTTGAACGCCTGGATCATAAAATATTTGGAGAAAGCGAGGTGATCACCGAAGATGACAGCTCTAAAAATTAATAAAAAGGTGGTCTTAGAAGCTGTGTTTCTGCTCGGGATCATTGCACTTACGTTATATTCTATCTTTCATGAGCAAGACCCGGCTGCGATATGGGCTTGCCTTAGAGGGGCAGACATACGTTACCTGATCGGCAGTATCTTTTTAGTGCTGGCGTTTGTATTAGGAGAATCCGTTATTTTATGGTGGCTGTTTCGAACGTCCGGACAAAAGGCGAAGGCATCCCATTGTTGTCTATATTCTTTTGTCGGATTTTTCTTCAGTGCGATCACACCGTCGGCTTCCGGTGGGCAGCCGATGCAGTTATACTTTATGAAAAAGATAAGCTGCCATTATCTGTTTCTACACTTATCCTGTTGATCGTAACGATCACCTATAAGATGGTGCTGGTAATTTTGGGATTGGCGGTGCTGGTGATCCGACCACCGGTAGTGATGCACTATTTGAATCCCATTTTGTTTTGGTGTTATTTAGGATCATCTTAAATGTGATCTGTGTCTGGGTAATGTTAGCGTTAGTTTTTCATCCTGACTGGATGCATCGAATGGTGGCAGCGATGATCGACCTTGTTACCCGGATTTTTCATTGGAAACGGGGGATTAAACTACGAGAAAGACTGGATGGTGCGATGGAAAAATACAGCCAGGCAGCAGCATTTTTTAAGTCTCATAAGATTATTGTGCTACAGGTACTTGTTATCACATTCCTTCAACGTGGATGTTTGTTTTTGGTGACTGTAGCAGCGTGTCGAAGCTTAGGGGTAACAGCGGGAAGTATAGGACTCATCGTATTATTACAGGGAATGATATCGGTTGCGGTAGATATGCTTCCGTTTCCTGGAGGAGTAGGAATATCAGAGGCATTGTTCTTAAGAATATTCACACCATTATGTGGAGGAACTTTGGCACTTCCGGTATTGATCGTTAGTCGAGGAATAAGTTATTATACGCAGCTTGCAATTTGTGGTATAATGTCAATATTCGCTTACATTAAAATTGGCCGATAGCTCTTTAGAGAGAAGATGGCAATGGCGGCTCAAATTATGCGGGCTGTCGATAACTTGGAGGATTAGAGTGTTATGAAAAAGATACGTTTGATAGGAGTATATGATTATACGGTTGTTTTGACCTATATTAGTTTGGTCATTACATTGGTTGGTATTTCACTTGCGATAGAAGGCAGTTTTCGCTCTGCTGTTTTTTGCCTGGCGTTGTCCGGCTTATGTGATATGTTCGATGGCAAGATTGCACGAAGCAAAAAAGAATCGTACAGACCGGGAAAAGATGTTTGGTGTGCAGATCGATTCTCTGTGCGACTGCGTCTGTTTTGGCGTGTTTCCGGCAATGATCTGTTATCTGATGGGAGTGCGTGGAGCACTTGGCTGGTTTTGTATCGGATATTATACAATTTGTGGAGTGATCCGACTGGCATTTTTAATGTATTGGAAATTGAACGCCAGCAAAACGAGGACGGTGCCAACCATTATTATCATGGGCTGCCGATCACGACGGTTGCCATTGTACTTCCATTGATCTTTGTTGTACAGATGGTGTTAAACAATACGACATTTTTGGTACTGTTACATGTAATGCTGTTGACAGTGGGTACGTTGTTTGTCGTAGATTTTAAGCTGCGCAAGCCGGGCAATCTGGTCTTGACAGGAATCGTTGTTGGCGTTGCAGTTGCAGTGTTGTTGGTGATCTTTAATTCCAAGATGATGGTACCGAAAATGCATTTTCCACGTACTTCTTTTGGAAATGGATAACAGAATATTTTATTATGGGCTGATCATAGTAAGGGAGGATTCGAGCGATGCGTTATAAAGACCGGACAGGCAAGGAAGTTTGTGCGAATGGGCAGCAGGATGTATGCCTGCAAAATTGTATGGAACAGCACTGGGGCGCAAGCTGCTGTCAGTGTTAGTTCAGCCTGTTGTTTCAAGAATTGCAGGGCGATTTATGGACTCCGGCTTGTCTGCTGTATTGGTTTCCCCATTTGTTCAGAAAAATCATATCGACTTGTCACAATATGAAAACAGGAATTTACCAGTTATAATGATTTCTTTACACGGCAGATCCGTCCGAGCAGCAGACCGTTTGCAGAGGCGGCAGAGGCGTTTACAGCACCGTGTGACAGTAAGCTTTCGGTGTATCCGATCACAGAGGAGGCGCAGTTTTGCATCAAAGATACACAGTATACGATGGAAAGTCTGACGAGAAGTAAGCGGGTTGCCAAAGAATATGAGGGGGGTATACTGTGCGTATTTCGTTTGACGGTGGATGATTACCATCGATATGCGTTTGTAGATGATGGAGAGCTTTCCAGAGAGTTTCATATTCCGGGAGTATATCATACCGTGAATCCTGTGGCAGGAGAATATTATCCGATCTATAAAGAAAATACCAGAGAGTTTTGTATTCAAAAAGAGCAGACATTTTGGCCGTTTATTGTTGATGGAAGTGGGGGCATTGCTTGTTGGTAGAATTGTGAATCATGACGTCGAGCAAACGGTATCTCGCGGGGAAGAAAAAGGATATTTTGAATTTGGCGGCTCCACGGTCATTGTAGCGGTACAAGCAGGTCAGGTACGCATAGATGAGGATATTTGGCAAAATAGTGCAGAAGGTATTGAGACGGTTGTTAAACAGGGAGAAAAGATTGGAACCGGTCTAAAAGCCTGAATTGGCAGGGGTTGTGTAGTTTACCGGATGCGTAGAATTGCAACAGGGGTTGTGTAGTTTACCGGATGCGTAGAATTGCAACAGGGGTTGTGCAGTTTACCGGATGCGAAGGATGGCAATAGGATTAAGAGGAGAATATTGTTGAGAACACCGATTTGTGATTTTGTAGAAGATTATCAAAATAGGAAGTGCAGCAGATTACACATGCCCGGTCATAAAGGGCATGTGTTTTTGGGTTGCGAACCGAAAGATATTACAGAGGTACAGGGAGCAGATGTGTTACATGCAGCAGAAGGAATCATTCGAGAAAGTCAGCAGAATGCCGCAATGTTGTTTAACACAGGACACACTTTTTATTCGACGGAGGGATCTTCGCTGTGCATCAAGGTTATGATCGATGCGTTGCTGCAGAGGGCAAAACGCACCGGGCGCTGGCAGCGGACAATGCTGCCGACAATATTGGCGGCTCGTAATGTTCACCGGGCAATGATCGATGCGTGTGCATTGCTGGATGTGGATATTATATTTTTGCGGGGAGAAGATTCTCATCTATGTACGGCTGTCGTATCACCTCAAAGACTGCGGCAGACATTACAGGAACTATGTGGTAATGTGATAGGTGTGTATATAACCTCGCCGGATTATTTGGGAAATATTCAGGATATTAGCGGTCTGTCCGGAGTGTGCAGGGAATACGATCTGCCTTTGGCAGTCGATAATGCGCATGGTGCATATTTGAATTTTTTGCAGGAACCATTGCATCCTATGCAGCTGGGAGCTGATATATGCTGTGATTCAGCACACAAAACGCTTCCGGTGTTGACCGGGGGAGCATATTTACACATTGCGAAACAGGCGTCCGATTTTTCAATTGAACGGATACCGCGGGCGATGGCACTGTTTGGCTCGACCAGCCCATCGTATCTGATATTACAGTCTTTGGATTATTGTAATCATTACTTGGCAGACGATTATCCGGAGCGGCTACAGTCGTTTGTCAAACGTTTCCAGCAATGCGGGGAAACGCTGAGACAGTGTGGATTTGCGTTAACCGGGCAGGAGCCGCTTAAGCTGACCATTTGTGCAGCAGCTATGTGTTTGGATGGAGAAAGGCTTGCTGAGCAGATGAGAAAAAGCGCAGATAGAGTGTGAATATGCAGATCATCAGTATGTGGTATTGATGGGGACACCGGAAAATACAGAACAAGATCTGGCGCGTATCGAACACTTTGCACGGACGTTTGATAGAATGCAGAAAGTTGAGTTGGGGCAGCAGATTCCAGAACATTTGGGACGGTATTTGCATCCGCTATGTGAAGAAAACGCTAAGGAGACAGTGCCTGAGGCAGCGACAAGGATCAGCACTCCTGCATTACGAGCCTGTACAATACGAGAGGCGGTAATGGCAGAATGTGAAGAAATCGCAGTATCGCAGGCAGAAGGACGTATTTGCGGAGCAGAGACGGTGTCGTGTCCGCCGGCAGTACCGATTGCCGTGTGTGGAGAAATCATTACGCAGAACATGATTCAGCAGTTTGAAGAATACAACATTACAAAAGTGTCAGTGCTTGTCAAAGAATAATGCATTTGCTATACTCGAAATGGCACGGTAAACCGTGCTTAGAGATGAACTGCTGATAATGGGATGGATTGGAGGAAATTATGGGAATCGAAAAAGAAAATTATGGTGTAACAAAAGAGGGGAAACAGGTCACAAAATATACATTGACCAATGGACAGGGAGCCAGTGTTTCGTTTTTGGATTATGGTGCAGTGATCCAAAGCATTATTGTACCGGATAAGGATGGTAAATTAGAGGATGTAGTACTGGGCTATGATACATTAAGTGGCTATGAGAGCAATGTGCCGAGTTTTGGATCGCCGGTAGGACGTTGTGCAAACCGTATTTCAAATGCTTGCTTTGTATTAAATGGTAAGGAGTATCCATTGGATAATAATGATGCTACAAACTGTTTGCATGGCGGTTTTTTACGTTACAACTATTTGATGTATGATGCGGAATGTGCGACAAGTCAGGATGATGCAAGTGTATCATTTTCAAGAGTTAGTCCGGATGGCGAGCAGGGATTTCCGGGAAATCTGACACTTACGATCACATATACTTGGAATGATGCCAACGAGTTAATGATCGAATATAATGCGGTGAGTGATGCCGATACAATATTAAATATTACCAATCACAGTTATTTTAATATTGGTTGTGGTGGACAGGCTGCCGGAGATGTGTTGGGTGCACAGGTGCAGATTGCTTCAGCAAAATATACACCGATCAATGAAAAACGACTGCCAACAGGAGAAATTTGTGATGTTGCAGGAACAGCAATGGATTTTAGAGAGTTTCATGATATTGGTTCCAGAATCGGTGAAGATGATGCAAATGTTCAGACAGTATCCGGATATGATCACAATTATATTTTACCAGGCAATCCGGGCGAGATCTGTTATGCAGCTGCTGTGAGAGATCCGGAAAGTAGACGTATTGTGGAAGTGTATACAGATATGCCGGGTGTACAGTTGTATACGGCGAAAGAGCTTGTAGAACAAGGTGGAAAAGGTGGCATTACCTATGGAAATTTCGGTGGTTTATGCTTTGAAACACAGCAGTACCCAAATGGAATTAATGAGCCGAAATTCCCATCACCGATCCTTAAAGCCGGGGAAACCTTTGAATCAACGACAGTGTTCCGATTTGGAATTTATTAGTTGAAGCACGTATTTTTGGAATTTATTCATTGATTTGTGCTTTTTTGGAAGCTACCGGTTGAAGTGTACATTTTTAGCATTTATTAGATGAATTGCGCATTTTAGAAATCTGTTTGTTGGGTGTGCATTAAATATGTGTTTAAAATGGGAGGGGGACTTGGCGGAGGGAGATCTGCCAAGTCCCGTTAATGAAAAAATGACTATGAAAAAAGTAAGTAATGTAATCAACCTACAAGTAATAAGTTACCGAAAAACTGTGTGCGGCTTGTGGTAAAAGTATGAACATTTTGTGAAAACGTTCATATAAATAATTAAAACTTTCCATACTGGAAATCACTGTCGAAACCACATATTGCTTATTATGTCGGAAAATAATAGCTATTTTGCAGCCGACAAAGTGAATTGTCCTACCATCAAGAAAAACTAAGACAATTGCCGCAGAATGCAGAGTTTTTACGTGATTTCTTATTTTGTTAAGTCTCTGATGAATACATGCCTGAAGGATTGTCTGAGATGTCCCGGTTTAGCAAGGTATCATCCATTTTTGGACGGGACGCTTTCGCTACGATGCGCTACGTTACGTTACTTAATGTCTCTGAGATACGAGACATAAGTAACGACGAGCGCAAAGTCCCTTTCAAAAATGATGAATACCTTGCTTCCGGGACTTCGAGTTTCCGAAAGGCATGTAAATCAATCATCAGAGACAACAAAATCTAGAAATCACTTTGAAAAAGAGCAAAACCAGCGTTTTGCTCTACAAGAATTGCTAAAGCAATTCTTGGCGATGTCACGCTACATAACAGCAATTTCCTATCAACTGAAAACTAATTGCGGCAAGGCAATTGCTATAGTTTCCTGATGGAAGGATCCATAATATAGTGGCTGCAAAATATGTCAATACTACCGACATAATAAGCAATATGTGGTTGTGGGAGATTTGCGGTATGGAAAGTTTAAATAAATATTATACAAAATGGTGGAAAGTAATGAAAAGTGTATTTCAGGAGTGTTTGCGAAAAGATTTTGGAAAAGCATGAGTATAAGAGATATGTTGCGCTAAGTCGCAGAGAGTTGAAAGGACAAAAGCCAAATGAACTTTCTTTTGTCAATAAACCGGTGTACCCAAAGAATGTACCGTCATCTGATGGCCGAGTCCCCGGATAGACGTGCACAAAGGGCAGAGGGGCTTCTAAAGGCGTTATATAAAGCACTGCGGATAGGTCAAAGCTTTGTGCCGGTGACAATCGTATATGTGATCGCTAATTTTTTGCTGATCGGATTGAAATTAGATTATGTTGTTACATGCATTAGTCTTGCTGTATTAGGCATCAGCTTTTTGTACAAATTAACCGAATATTTAACCAATCGCTATTGCTTTATCGATGCTTACTTGGTAATGGTATACCGTGCCGTTCTTGAAAAACTAAATAGCTGAAACAGCCCGGAACGGCAAGCTGAAATGTCTGAAAATGAAAATTGAGTCACCCCAACCACCCGAAAAGGCAAGCTGGAATAACCGAAATCACAAAATCAGCCAACCAAAGCAGCGAAAAGGCAAGCTGAAATGCCTGAAAATGAAAATTGAGTCACCCCAACCACCCGAAAAGGCAAGCTGGAATAACCGAAATCACAAAATCAGCCAACCAAAGCAGCGAAAAGGCAAGCTGAAATGCCTGAAAATGAAAATTAAGTCACCCAAACCACCCGAAGAGGCAAGCTGAAATAACCAAAATTGCAAAAACAGTCAACCAAAGCAGCGCAAAGGCAAGCTAAAATGCCGAAAAATGAAAATTAAGTCACCCAAATCACCCGAAGAGGCAAGCTGAAATAACCAAAATTGCAAAACAGTCAACCAAAGCAGCGCAAAGGCAAGCTAAAATGCCTGAAAATGAAAATTAAGTCACCCAAACCACCCGAAGAGGCAAGCTGAAATAACCAAAATTGCAAAAACAGTCAACCAAAGCAGCGCAAAGGCAAGCTAAAATGCCGGAAAATAAAAATTAAGTCACCCCAACCACTCGAAAAGGCAAGCTGGAATAACCGAAATCACAAAATCAGCCAACCAAAGCAAGAAAAATCAGTCATCTTCTAGGTCTACTTGCACATCATCTGTATTTTCGCTATTATGGTTAAGAACTTAAATTGGACATTAATGTTGCACAGGAGGCTGCATATGAATACAGAACGCAAACTGATTTTTTTTGATATAGATGGCACGATTGTGACGGAGGCTCGTGATGGTCGTATTATTCCGGATAGTACACGTACAGCCCTTCGAAAATTACAACAAAACGGCCACTTATGTTTTATTAATACCGGACGAGCGCTTGCTGAGATTGACGAACCTATTTTACAGTTGCAAATGGATGGGCTTGTCTGTGGCTGTGGTACATATATTACGTATCACGATAATGTACTTGCTGAACATACGATACCGTTTGATCTTGGTAATCGCATATTAGCAGCGTTACATGACTGTAATCTGGAATGGATCCTTGAAAGCACGGGGGCTGTATACTATAGTTCACAAACATATCATAGCCACATAGGCGATTTCAAAGAAGAACAAATGGGTGTCATTCCCAATCTTTTTCTTGTGACGCCACAGGATGCACATGATCTGACGTTTGATAAATTTTGTATTTGTGATACACCGGGAAGTGATACGGAACGTTTTCTAAAAATGTTTGAACATGACCTCACCTTTATTGACCGTGGTAATGGGTTTTATGAAGTTGTTCCAATGGGATATTCCAAAGCCAGTGGTATGCAGTTTTTGATGGATCATTTGCGATTGCAAAAGAGGATACGATTGCCATTGGTGACAGTACAAACGATCTGCCGATGCTGTCCTATGCCGGCACTGGAATTGCCATGGATGGCAGTGCAGCTTCGGTTTTAGATGCCGCAGACTTTGAAACAGATATGATCTTGCAAGATGGTCTTTATAATGCTTTTCGATATTTGCAGCTTGTGTAGTTTTAACAGACGATCAAACGGAGGATAAGAATGAACGATTATTTACCAATTTCCAAAAAGGATATGCGAAAAAGAGGCTGGGATGAGGTTGATTTTGTCTATGTGTGTGGAGATGCTTATGTAGATCATCCGTCTTTTGGAATGGCAATCATTACACGTGTGTTAGAGGCACATGGTTTTCGGATTGGTGTTATCTGCCAGCCGGACTGGAAAGACGAGCAGAGTGTGCAGGTGTTTGGCAGACCACGTTTAGGATTTTTGGTGTCTGCCGGCAATATGGATTCTATGGTCAATCACTATACTGTTTCCAAGAAAAGACGCCATCAAGACGCCTATACTCCGGGAGGCGTTATTGGAAAACGTCCGGATCATGCAACCGTAGTTTATTGCAATTTGATCCGTAAAGTGTATAAACAGGTTCCGATCATTATCGGAGGAATCGAGGCCAGTCTGCGCCGATTGGCACATTATGATTATTGGTCAGACAGCGTGAAACATTCGATCTTGGTGGATTCGCAGGCAGATATTGCAGTATATGGCATGGGAGAACGCGCGATAGTTGCAGTGGCAGAAGCACTGGACAGTGGGATTGCAGTAGAAGATATTACATTTATTGATGGATGTGTTTATCGTGCTAAAATTTAGATGCAGTGTACGATGCACAGATGCTGCCATCGTATGATGACATTTGCAGCGACAAGAAACAATATGCAAAAAGTTTTTATATACAATATCAAAATACCGATTCTGTCACGGCAAAAAGATTGGTAGAACCGTACAGCGACCATTTATATATTGTGCAAAATCCACCGGCTGCTCCACTTACGGAATTAGAGATGGATGATGTGTATGCACTGCCATATATGAGGGGATACCATCCTATCTATGAAAAAAAGATGGTGGTATTCCGGCACTTAATGAAATTAAATTTAGCTTGACAAGCAATCGCGGATGCTTTGGCGGCTGCAGCTTTTGTGCGCTGACCTTTCATCAGGGACGAGTGGTTCAGGTGCGCAGTCATGAGTCGATCATTGAAGAAGCAAAGCAGATGATAGAAGATCCGCAATTCAAAGGATATATTCATGATGTAGGTGGTCCGACAGCTAATTTTCGGCGTACAGCCTGTGATAAACAGAAAAAATATGGTGTCTGTACCGGTAAGCAGTGTTTGTTCCCAAAACCTTGCAATAACCTTGTTGCAACACATGATGATTATCTGATACTTCTTCGAAAGTTGAGAAAACTTCCCGGTGTGAAAAAAGTATTTATTCGCTCAGAATTCGTTTTGATTACGTGATGGCAGATAAAGATGATACCTTTTTGAAGGAGCTATGCGAATATCATATTAGCGGACAGCTTAGAGTCGCACCGGAACATGTTTCTGATGCAGTCCTTACGCGGATGGGTAAACCGGAAAATGCAGTGTATGAACGTTTCCTGAAACGCTATCAGAGAATCAACAGCAAAGTTGGTAAAGAACAATTTGTGGTGCCTTACCTGATGTCTTCCCATCCGGGTTCGACACTAAAGGAAGCAGTGGAATTAGCGGAATATTTACGAGATCTTGGTTATATGCCGGAACAGGTACAGGATTTCTATCCGACGCCATCCACAATCTCGACGTGTATGTATTATACCGGATATGATCCACGCACAATGGAACCGGTATATGTGCCTAAAAATCCGCATGAAAAGGCAATGCAGCGTGCGTTGATACAGTATCGCAATCCGGACAACTATGATCTGGTCAAGGAAGCCCTGATCAAAGCAGACCGTCGCGATCTGATCGGATATGATGCGAAATGTCTGATCCATCCGCGCAAAGAAAAGTGGATGGAGCATAGCGGGAAGAAGGCATCTCACAAGGAAAAAACAGTAAAACGCTCGAATAATGGGACTAGGTCCGGAAAGCAGTCAGAGAGAAACGGTCAAAGGAAATCGAACGTGGATCGTAATCGAAGCGGTGGACAGAAGCGTTCCGGGCGCAATAGCAGAAGAAAATAGCCTATTTTGACCAACAAGGTGATGATCCAAAAAGTAGACAGGGAACACAGAACTCATAGGGATGACACATGATCCTGAACAACAGAAAGGGAGAAAAATGTTTGAGGAAATAATAGAATTCGATCAGGAAAAAGATTGAAGCTAATAACTATGACATTGATAAGATCAATGCATATTTGGATGAATTACATGATGTGAAGGAAATTCGTAAAAAAAAGCAGAGGGACATTATGTGGGAACGACTTGTTCAACTGAGTTGGCAAGATTTGGGGCAGCTATTATGGCTTGTCAGGAAAGTAAATGGTTTCGGAAAATTATTAAAAAGTGGGAATTTTGGGAAAATGGTAAATTAGAAGAGGACATCCTAAAAACAACGGAGGAAGAAGAAAAAAAGAGAGGTCGAAAGCTGTATGAGTGATTCACTGTAAATTGCATTTAAACTTTTCACTTCAGTCATATATAAAATTGTATACATTATTAAAAAAGTATTTGACATACAATGATATGCATTGTATAATACAAATTGAAAATAGATTCTATAGTAAATAGATTCTATTAATTCTGTTATATTTATTTTCATTACAAATCAATATGAGGAGGAAATCGTATGAAAAAAACATCAAAAAATGGTATCTGTTGTGGCTATTACATGTATGATTGCTAATGTAAGTTTAGCAGGCGCATATGAAACGAAAGGTGAAAGTTAGGTAAGACATCAGTGACATGTTCTATTTCCCGACAAGGAGGTTCGACTACATATTCCCAAGCTTATTTAAAAATATCAGCCAGAAATAAGGTTGAGAAATTAGGAATTAAAAATATTAACATTGTCAAAAAAGACGGTGGTGGAGAGATGGGGGTAAGCAAGTCGGCGAGCAATGCGTATACCGTATCTTATGCTGGTGAACACTATAAGCCAGGCTCAATAAAGAGAATTTCTGCTAAATTTTATGTTACAAGTTCAAATTTTGGAAATTTTAGTGTTAATCTTTCAGAATAATTGCAGAGAGGTTGTTGGAGAAAAGCGGTTGATTTAACAACAAAATCAACCGTGTTTTCTCTTGAGTGGACAGGATAGAGCAATAATTGTAATCTCTAAATATTAATGGAAAATAGGGGTGCCTTTATGAAAAACAAAAAGATAATTATTGGATTGTGTTGTGGCGTAGTTATCATAATAGGAATATTCTTGGTGCTAATAGCGACGAGAAAGCCGGTGGAAAAACATGTCCGGCAGGCTGATCATTCAACGAAAACAAAAACACCTATAGCGGTTGATTACAGCGGAATTGGAAATACTTCAGGCAATCTTCAAAATGGTGGAGATCAGGCATATGTACAAGGACGTGGGGTGGTAATAGATAACAGAGATGATAGCGGTTCGCAGATGCTATGTTTTGATGATTCCACACAAAAACTACAATTTTATTGTAATAAACGCTCCTGCTTACATAATGGGACAGATTGCATTACAAATCAGGAATTAAGTTATATGGTTTGCTATGGCGATGTTGTTTTGCAGTCAGTGGAACAGATAATAGCGAAATTTGGAAAATACAAAATAATGAGATCAACTGCATTTACAGAAGTAAAAATCATATTGAGGTCTATGGGGCTACCGGAAATATTTATATTTTATGAATGATTTTGGCATTTATAGAATTTCTATCGATGATCCGTCTAAGGAGGAGCAGGTGATTGATAAACCGGTATCATATGAGTATGTAACATTTTATAAAGATAAAATATATTTTTGCTTAGAGGATCTGTTACTTTATCAAGCAAATTTGGATGGCAGTGATAAAAAACGCTTTTGCGATGAAAAGGCAGCGTCGCCACAGATATGTGGAGATTATTTATATTATCGCTGCATGGAATATGATAAAAAGGGACGTTTTGAGGTGGAAAATACCTTAAAGCGGATTTCTTTAACAGACCATCACGTAGAAAAGGTGTTGGATGAGGTATATTTATTTAACATTGATGAAAAAACAACAAGATTTATTATCAGGTGATCTTAAATGATGAGGATGTTTCTTTGAGAGTGTTAGATATTGCGTCAAACAAAAGCAACGAAATTACAAAGTGCGCGATGGGAGCATTGTACGTGTGTCCGGAGAGTGATTGGCTGGTAATTCAACAATATGAAGGACAGTTAAAAGAGGGGCAAGTGGGTGCGCGTCCTACACATTTGTATTGCGTTAAGAAGGATGGAAGTGGCGAAAAACGTCTCGATTATCCGAAAAAGGTGGAGGGCTAACGATGATTAGAGATAAGATTTTTGTTAAGATTGCAATTGTATTTGGAATAGGTGTTTTGCTGTTTGGCAGTATAATATTTTTCGTGAACAGGAATCCTAAAAATGAGAAACATTTGAACAAAGTACATAAAAGCGTAGATGCAGAAAGTACACCTGTAAGTGATGGTTCGATAAAGCAAACTTCAGCGGGGTTTTATTTATACGATAAGGCTGAACAGCCAATTATGAATGATCAAATAATTGAAGTTAGTAGTGATGGGAAATATGAATTTAATCTTGAATGTATCAATAGCTGTAACACAACGTTGAACTATATCATAGCGGTTTTTGTGAACGATTGTTATCAAGAAATAGAACATATCGAAGGAGGGGAAGAAAAGGCAGGTGCTTTTTATTGAACCCAAATTCTTCTGAAAAGTTGAACATTAAATTTTCGGCAAAAGTTTTAACAGAAAAAATAATCAGCTTAGAATGGTTATGATTTATTATCCGGATAATATTCCGAATGATTCGCTGGATCAAGTGTTGGTTGGAGAGTCTGCTGGTGTATATAAGCTAAAGGGAACATTACCTAATTTAGTGAATCCTCGCAAAAAGTTCATACATATGAAATCACGCAAGATCGATAAAGAAAATGATTCAGAAGCTGTATGGCTTTCCGAGAAAGAAGAAAAAAGTATGCCGAAATTTGATTATATATTAGATATGGGAAATTCTGATCTAATTTATTTAGGGGCATTAGGAAAGTCGAAGGTATATGTTGGGATGATATTTGTAGATGGCTCTCCAATTAAGGTGGATGGCAATTATTCTTTTTTTTGGAGACAAAAACCAAATGAAATAATAAGTAAAAAATATCTGTGAATTCAGCTAAGAGTAATGTAGTGTTTGCTTACATGTATGAACAGGGGGGCGATGTTGATAGTTCGTATGTTACAGACAAGTATAAAATTCAACCGTAAAGGTGGAGGGCTAAAACCATGAAGTTAGAGATAAAAAATATTAGTAAGCAATACGGCAAAAAAACGGTGTTGCAGGGGGTGTCCCAAGAGTTTTCGGAAGGGGTATACGGCTTGTTGGGCCCGAACGGAGCAGGAAAAACGACATTGTTAAATATTATCGCTACTGTCTTAAAAGCATCGGCAGGAACGATCTGTTATGAGCAGAAAATGTGTTTGATGATCTGGCAGGGTATCATTCTATGGTAGGCTATCTGCCGCAAAAGATTGGATTCTATACTCATTTTACCGGATATGACATGATGAAATATATGCATTATCTAAAGGGGGGAGGTCGTAAGAACACTGGTCAGATTGATGAATTGCTGCAAAGAGTAAATCTATATGATGTAAAAAGATAATAAGATCGCCACTTATTCCGGTGGAATGAAACAGCGTCTTGGAATTGCACAGGCTTTTTTAGAAAGTCCAAGAATACTGCTGTTAGATGAACCGACAGTCGGTCTGGATCTGGAGGAGCGCGCGGAGTTTAAGAGGATGATACAGGAAGCCGGCAAGGAGATGACAGTGATCTTATCTACGCACATTGTTTCTGATGTTGAAGAGACGGCAGATTATATATTAGTTATGAATGAAGGAAAGGTTCTGGAGAATCATGCAATGTCTTATTATATGAAGCAGATAGAAGATAAGGAACTGACCGGCTTAGAACAGTATTATTTGCATTTGACGGGGAGAAAATTACATGATACAGGGAATGAAATTTGAAAGCAAAAAGTATGTGCTTACTTGGGGAACGTTATTTATGCTGCTATTGCTGACGTTTGCGGCAATTGGCTTAATGCATTTTAATGAGTACGGATATGTTTTTGAAAAAAATACAAGGGAAATTTTCTTTACAAAGATGAAAGACCAACAGATTTCCTTAGCTGACAAGCAAAAGCTGCAGGAGGAAGTCGATCAGCTTCAGACAGAGCTTTATCGTGAGGATGGGACGCCGATTAAAACAGAAATTAAGAAACCGGGGAAATATGCCGGTACGAAGCTTGACGAATATGGCTTTTTAGGAGAAGCGATCGATTGCATTGACTGCATCCAAAAGAGAAACAGTAATATGGAGTTGATGGTTTCTGATTATCAGGGAGAATTGGTGGGGTACCATAAAGAAAAAAATACAACAATTGTTGATCAAAAAAAGCTTACGGCTGCCGTTTGTTGTGAACTATATGGCGTACTGCCTTGTTTGTTTGTCATCTTTGTTCTTAGCAATTCTTTTTCCATAGAGTGGGAGAGTCATTTGGCAGATGTTGTCCATGTCACCCGCAAAGGAAGAGAGAGAATTATACTCACGAAGTTATTGCATGGAGTTTTTGGTCTGTGATTTCCAATTTTTATTTTTGGGGTATTTATTTGGCATATCAATGGTTTGCTGTTGGTATGCGTAGTGAGGACTGGAGCAGTCCGCTCTTTTTGGTGGAGGGATATCAAATGTGTGCTTCAGGACTAACGATCTTTGGTTATGTTTTGCGACAGATCGCAGCAGCTGCACTTGCCACGATTGTCATCGCAGTGATCACCATGTTGTTATCCAAATTAACGTGCAAAGGAATCTTTGCACTGTTAGCGGCATTGGTCATTTTTATACTGGGGATCATTCCGGATGTTATGGAAGTGGTACTTTATAACAGCATTTTTTTGGTGGATTCGGGAGAACGGTATTTCCTGCCGAGACCGGAATTTTATCGATTATTAAAATTCGAAAAACTTGGTAATCCGATTTCATTATTTCAGATAAAATATTTTGCGCAGCAGCCGAGGTATATTCAATTAGGACAGTATCAATATTCCATGGTGATCTTCCCGCTGCTTATCGCCGTTATTCTTATTGGGATATGCATTATGCTATTGTTGTGGACCAAAAGAGGTGGTAAAAAATGATATGGTTTGAATGGAAAAAGATCTTAAACGGTAGAGTGCTGCTATGCTTTGTCGTTATTCACCTGGCTTTCCTGATGCTCTTTTGGACACAGAATTCTAGTGTACAAAAGGGAAGAAATACTGCAAAGCAGCAGGAAATATATCAAAAGATCGGTGGCAGATTGACGGCATCTACCGCAAAAGAGATTGAAGAGCTGAAACAGAGAAAGGATGCCGTGTTAGAGGAGGAGGCGCAGAAGGAAGATGAATATGCGCAGGGGAAGATCAGCGTCGATGAGTATATGAAATATCGTGACGAATATCATATGATGAATGATAAGAATGAAGCAATTGATATGGTCTATGAAAAATATGAGACAGCACGAAAAAATGGCTCTTGGATAATCTTTGATGGTTATTACGATCAATTATTTCGCATGGATCGAACGCAGTGGGGCTTGATGTTGTCTGTTTTTTTGCTGATCGTGTTGTTAGTATGCTGTGAGCCAAAAGAGTTATTGGCAACGATAAGTGTAACCAGAGAAGGCAGAAGAGGATTATGGGGTGCTAAGCTTAGAACAATCCTTATGGCGACATTGATATTTGTCATTCTGTTTGCCGTGGAGGAACTTATGGTGATACGACAGTTTTCGCCGCTTTCTTATTTGGACGCACCCATTCAAAGCATTTCCTGTTTGGCAGGAAAGCACATCACAATCAGTATTGCTCAGTGGTATTTGTTGACGCTGTTACTTCGAGTAGTAAATACAATGATCTTTGCAGTCGTGACCTATAGTATTCTATATTTTATACAAAACAAAAAGGTCGGAGTCCTGATTTTGGCAGTGCTCATATTTGGACCGGTATTGGCAGCGGCGTTTATGCAGTACGACACTTGGAATATATTAGCAAAATGGATCATGGTTTATCCGGTTATTTCCTAAAATATAGGATGAAACCAGTCGTTATAAAAAATATAATATCTCCATTGGATAAAATCCTCCATGAGAGAAAATCGTCCTTGGAGAAAATCTGTCGCTAACTTGAAAAAGTAAATTCAGTGCAGGAGAATATCCTTCATGGGAGAAAAACTTGACAAACAGAGGTGATAAGGGGTAAAGTAATACTAACTAGAGGTGTTGGTAGGGTAGCACAATAAGTTTGTGTTACTTTTTGACAAGGGAGGGATGACGATGTCATTATATACAGGTAATAATAGTGGGATTGATGAGTTCGTTATTTGGATCATACAAGAACTCATTGTTTGGAAGTTTGAGCAGTTCTCTGAGCGACTATTCGATGATCCGCAGTGGTGCGTATGGCAAGCTGATGAAAGCATACTATGCAAAAGAGGCTGATACAACGCAGAAGACAGATAAGACAGATAAAACAGACAAGACTAAAAAACCGATAAGACAGCACAGATGAGCACGCAGGAAAAGGAGCAGCTTCAGCAGATGCAGGAGCTCAAGACCGGTGCAAAAAGTTTGTCGGATGCGGCATCTGCCTTGCAAAAGGACTCTTTGTATAAGGTTGAGACGGCAGAGGATGGTACGAGTGGGTGGATCGAAGCAAGATCACATCAGCACTGAAGAGTTTTGTTGGTGCGTATAATACTTACATTGAGCAGACCGGTAAATCCTCGAAGTCAACGGTGCAGAAGCAGAATCTGTCAGCGTTGAAAGCAACAGCTGCTAATTCCAAATTGTTGGCAGAGGTTGGTATCAGTTATGACAAAAAGGCAACTTGACATTGGATGAGACAAAGGCACAGAAAGCTTCCCTGTCAACGATCAAATCACTGTTTCAGGGTGGTGGTTCTTATGGAGATACGATCGGTGATAAGGCAACAGCAACATATCGGCTTGCCAATAGTGCAAGTTATAAGACTTCCGGAGGAACCAGATATAGCAGCCAGGGAACGTATTCTACTCTTGGCAACACTAGTAATTTACTGGATCAACTGCTATAAATAATGCGTATTTATGTGAAGAAATAGATTGTCCAACTGTTTGGTGCGGTTGGACAGTTTTTCTGTATAGCCAAAATAATGGTAGAGGTGAATTATGTATCGATTTTATGTATCTGCAGACCAGCTTGCAGAAAAAGAAGTGTTCATTTCCGGGGAGATGTCAACCACATCAAAAATGTATTACGCCTTGAGGTGGGAGACTGGATCGTAGCTTGTGATGGGAACGGAACGGATTATGTATCGCGGATTCAATCTATTTGCAGTGATGAGGTTGTTGCGTCGATCGAGAAGGTTCAGCCCACGGGAACAGAACTGCCGGTGAGGATCACTTTATTTCAGGGAATGCCGAAGAAAGACAAACTGGAACTGATCATTCAAAAGGCGGTGGAACTGGGTGCCTGTGAAATTGTGCCGGTCATGACAAAACGGACAGTTGTTAAGCTGTCTGAGGAAAAAAAGATCAACAAGCGGTTAGAGCGTTGGCAGTCTATTGCGTATGCGGCAGCAAAGCAGTGCGACCGAGGGATCATTCCTACGGTACACAAACCGGTAAGTTATGAGGAAGCACTTGCTATGGCAGACCAACTTGATTATAATGTAATACCATATGAGCTTCAGACAGGGATGGAAGAGGCAAGAAAGATTGTGGATCAGGCGTGTAAGCAGCGGTCTCTTGGCATTTTCATCGGGCCGGAAGGTGGATTTGAACCGGAGGAAGTGGAACGAGCCATGACGAGAAACATACATCCGATGACGCTTGAAAACGTATTTTACGTACCGAAACAGCAGGAATGGCGTTATTATCCATTCTAATGTTTCAGATGCAGGGTGAATGACCGTCAGGGTGCAGCATTTGACCTAAAGTCGTATGCAGGGGCGGGGACTTGAAGATTAGTGTTAGGATAACATGGAGGCAGCAATGGAAGCATATTTAGATAATGCGGCAACGACGAGAGTTTTTCCGGAAGTCAGAGAAAAAAATGGTTCGTGTGATGGAGGAAGATTTTGGAAATCCTTCCAGTAAACATACCAAAGGAATGGATGCGGAAAAGTATATTCGTGAAACCAAGGAGATTTTAGCAAAAGACTTAAAATGCACTCCCGGAGAAATTATTTTTACATCAGGTGGAACAGAGTCTAATAATACGGCATTGATCGGTGGCGTATATGCAAATCGACGCGCAGGCAAACATATTATCACGACGAGGATAGAGCACGCTTCTGTACATGAACCGCTTGCCTTTCTGGAGGAGTTGGGCTATCAGGTTACGTATCTGCCGGTGGATAAAAACGGACAGGTTTCACCGAGCGAGTTAGAGAAAGCGTTGACGGAAGAAACGATTCTTGTGTCGATTATGTTTGTGAATAATGAAATAGGTGCAGTGGAGGATGTAAAAAACTCTGTCGGAGATCGTGCATTCTTACAATCCTAAGATTTTATTTCATGTTGATGCTATTCAGGCATATGGCAAATATCATATTGTGCCGAAACGTTTGGGGATCGATCTGATGTCTGTCAGCGGTCACAAGCTGCATGGACCTAAGGGAGTCGGATTCCTTTATATGCGCGACAAAGCGAAAGTTCGTCCGCTCATTTACGGCGGTGGTCAGCAAAAGGGATTTCGTTCCGGTACGGAAAATGTTCCGGGGATTGCCGGCTTGGGTGTGGCAGCAGAGCTGTTTTGCAAAAACAGATCAACCTATGTGGAACAGATGTATGCCTGCAAGAAACATTTGATCGAGGGACTGGAAGTACTAGAAGATGTGACGGTCAATGGCGTGTCAGGGCTTCCATTGGAAGAGACAGCACCACATATTGTCAGCGCAAGTTTTGCAGGAGTGCGCAGTGAAGTGTTATTGCATGCACTGGCAGAAAAAGGTGTCTTTGTATCCTCGGGTTCGGCTTGTTCGTCGAATCATCCGGAACTTAGTGGTACGTTGAAGGCTATCGGTGTGGCAGATGAATTACTAGATTCTACGCTGCGGTTTAGTTTCTCGACAGATACAACGATAGAGCAGATTGACTATGCATTGGAGCAATTATATAATTTACTTCCGATGCTTCGAAGATTTATTAGAAAGTAGGAGGTTATCAATGGCAAAACAGGCTTTTTTATGTAAGTACGCAGAGATTGGAATCAAGGGAAAGAATCGTTATAAATTTGAGAATGCATTATGCGAACAGATCCGCAGGCGATTGGCAAAAATTGATGGCGAATTTACCGTTGTCAGAGAGCAGGGACGTATTTTTGTGGAAGCAGATGGAGATTATGATTTCGAGGATGCGATCGATGCCATGAGTCATGTGTTTGGTGTATCCGGTATCAGTCCGGTCGATGTCATCGAAGAGAAAGATTGGGATAAACTGACGGCCTGCGTGGGAGATTTTGTGGAGCACCAATATGGCAGCAAACCGTTTACGTTTAAGGTGAAATGCCGCCGCAGTGATAAGCATTATCCGCTGACTTCACCAGAGGTTTGTGTAGAGATGGGAAGTTATTTGCTGGATCGCTTTGAGAATGTCAAAGTTGATGTACATGATCCGGATGTATATATTTGGGTAGAGATCCGTGATAAAGCTTATGTATATTCGAAAGTATACACAGGAGCGTGCGGTATGCCGCTTGGCACAAATGGCCGCGCAATGTTATTGCTTTCCGGCGGAATTGACAGTCCGGTAGCTGGATATATGATCGCCAAACGCGGTGTGTATGTAGATGCAGTATATTTTCACGCACCGCCTTATACGAGCGAACGTGCTTTGCAGAAGGTAGTTGATCTGGCAAAGATCATTTCTAAATATGTTGGTCCGATCCGTTTACATGTGGTCAACTTTACGGACATTCAGCTCTATATTTATGAAAAATGTCCACATGAGGAATTGACGATCATTATGCGTCGTTATATGATGCGCATTGCAGAAAAATTAGCCTATGACAATGATTGTTTAGGCCTTATTACCGGAGAGAGTATCGGTCAGGTGGCAAGCCAGACGATGCATAGTTTGGCAGCAACGAATGAGGTGTGCACACTTCCGGTATATCGTCCGTTGATCGGATTTGATAAGCAGGAGATCGTAGATATTTCGGAAAAGATTGGAACGTATGAGACATCGATCCAGCCGTTTGAAGATTGCTGTACGATCTTTGTTGCGAAGCATCCGGTTACAAAACCGGATTGCAAGGTGATTCGCAGATCCGAGGAAAATCTGACCGAAAAGATTGATGAAATGGTACAGACTGCATTAGATACGATTCAGATTATTGAGATTGATGAGTAAACATAAGTGATCGCATCCTCGCGGAGCGTTTTTTATATTATAGGAAACGTGAAGTTTCCTATAATGTAAAAAACCTCTTTCCGGTTGGAAAGAGGTGATACTGCTCACACAATATAGTATATGGAGTATTACTCTACAATGTAAGGTGCTAAAACCTTAAGAATCTCATCGGTGTCATCGTCATGGATGTTCAGATCAATGGCTTTAGACAGATCCAAACTGAAGATTCCCATGATAGACTTAGCGTCGATCACATATCTTCCGGATACTAAATCAAAGTCAGTGTTAAACTTAGTTACGTCGTTTACAAATGCTTTTACCTTGTCAATTGAGTTTAATGAAATTTTTACTGTTTTCATATTTTTTTACCTCCTTTTCTTTCTTACAGTTTTATACTAGTCACTATGGAAGAAAAAGTCAATATACAATGTTGCTAAAAAATAATTTGAAAACGAAAAAACATAGCCAAAAATGAACAGGACTATTTTTTTGGAACAGCATTTTTGCATAAAATGGATGAGAAAGGAAGAAAGAATTATGCGGATTGCCTTTTTGACGCTTGGCTGTAAAGTGAATTCTTATGAGACAGACAAGATGAAAAATAAATTTATCGAGGCGGGAGATTATATCGTTTCTTTCGAGGAAGAGGCGGATATTTATTTGGTGAATACATGTACCGTAACAAATATTGCTGACCGTAAATCCAGACAGATGCTTCATCGCGCTAAGAAAAAAAATCCACAGGCATTGATCGTTGCTACGGGATGTTATGTAGACTCTGCACTGGCAAAAGATGAGCAGGATGAAAGCGTGGATCTGTTTGTACCGAATGACCAAAAGAACGCCATTGTAACTTTAGTCAAGCAGGCGTGGCAGCAAAATGTGGCGGATGCGGTACAAAGCGAAAATGGAGTTTCCATAGAGGAGAAAGTGTGGCAGATATCCGGGGAAGAGACCGGAAGAGTTGGCGGTGGTGAATCTTTGATGGCACAGGAAGAAGAGCATACCAGAGCATATCTTACCGTGCAAAATGGATGTAATCTGTATTGCTCCTATTGCATCATTCCGTATGTTCGAGGACCGCTGACGAGCAAGCCGATCCCGCAGGTCGTACAAGAGTTGAAACAGATGGCTGCGAAAGGTATTCGGGAAGTTGTACTTACCGGAATACATTTGTCTTCTTATGGGGTAGATGACCGCAAAGCAAGTTCCTTTTAGAATTGAAAGGGCGTCCGCTGTTAGAGCTCCTCACAGCTGCCAATGCGGTGGAGGGCATTGAGCGGATCCGTTTAGGGTCGTTAGAACCGCGTATTATTACGGAAGAGTTTGTGGCACATTTGGCTGCACTGCCGAAGGTATGTCCGCATTTTCATTTGTCCCTGCAAAGCGGCTGCGATGAAACACTGCGCCGTATGAATAGACATTATACGAGTGAGCAGTATTTGGAAGGCGTGCACATATTGCGGCGTTATTACGAGAATCCGGCGATCACGACAGATATTATAGTAGGATTTCCGGGAGAGACAGAGGAAGAGTTTGCAGAGACATTGGCGTTTGCAGAGACGGCAGCGTTTGCGCAGATCCATGTGTTTAAGTATTCCAGACGCAAGGGAACAGTGGCAGACAAGATGCCGGAACAGCTTTCGGAGCAGGAAAAAGCAGGTCGCAGTGACCGGCTGTTAGCAGTGACAGAGCAGCTTTCGGAAACGTACCGCAGACAATTTATCGGACAGGTAACGCAGGTGCTGTTAGAGGAAATGACGGAAATAGATGGCGAAAATTATGTTATCGGCTACACATCCAGATACGTTCGCGTTGCTGTGCCGATCGGTGCAGATGGGACGTTTGAAAAGGGTGCAGTAGTCTTTGTAAAGCTGGAAAAACAGGGGCCGCATGATGTTTTGTTAGGGCATTTTGCCGAATGAGCCCACAAAAAAAACTTGTATTTTTCGTTTGATTATATTACTATAGACGATAGGTAAGAGTACGTGAAAAGAGAATGGAGGTTAGAGCCTTTATGCAGGAAGTAAATAATACACAATATTTCAAAGTACAGAAGGACCAGGATATTGAGGTTAAGGATGTTGTAGAACAGGTATACAGTGCCTTGATAGAGAAAGGATATAACCCAGTAAACCAGATTGTCGGGTATATTATGTCTGGTGACCCAACGTATATTACCAGCCACAAGGGCGCAAGAAGTTTGATCCGCCGTGTGGAGCGTGATGAGATGATAGAATTATTGTTAGAAGATTATATCCGCAATAATTTTTCATAGAACGTAATAGCCGGGGATTAAGAGTGCATAAGCAGATAGAAGGAGTAGCATAGCCGTGAGAGTGATAGGACTTGACTATGGATCAAAGACGGTTGGAGTGGCATTGAGTGATGAATTGATGCTGACAGCTCAGCCTCTTACTACGATTCACCGTGACAGACCGACGAAATTGCGTCAGACATTAGCTCAGATTGAACAGATCATAGAACAATACGATGTGGATCGTATTGTGGTCGGCTGGCCGAAGAAGCTGGACAATGAAGAGGGCGAGCGTTGCGAGAAGACAAAAGAATTTGGCGATATGCTTGAAAATAGAACCGGGCTTGAAATAATCTATCAGGATGAAAGACTGACGACAGCGCAGGCAGACGGTGTATTAGAGCAGGGGGGCATACGTAAGGACAAGCGTAAGCAATATATTGATAAGATGGCGGCATCTTTGATCCTGCAGAATTATTTGGATACATTGTCTCACCGGTAGAGCAGGTAGAGAGCAGCTATAAAGGTTATAGCGATACGGAGGAGACGAAACGATGACGGAGCAAGTTATCTTTACGAATGAAGACGGAGAGGACATTCGTTTTTATGTTGTAGAAGAAACGAAAATAGCTGGAGTAAATTATTTGCTTGTAACAGAGCAGGAAGATGCAGATTCAGAAGCATATATTATGAAGAAAGTTGCAGAGGACGGCAATGAGGAGCTCGTTTGTGAATTTGTAGAAGACGAACAGGAATTGGACGCGATTTCTAAAGTATTTGCGGAACTTTTTAGAGGACGTTTCTATAGAAATGCAAGAATAATTCACCCGAGATAATAAGCTATATTGATAAGCTGTACAGTAATTATCGAGGGTTTGTTTTTTGTGCGCTTAAAAAATGAGAAAGGTAGGTATGATTTTGAGAAGAGAAACAGATGATTATACGGATTTTGAAGGAGGAGTGCCACGTAAGGCGCCGGTAAGAAGGACACGCAGAACAGCGTCGCCGGCAGCACAGAGAAGAACGAAGACCAGACGTGTTGCAGCGCCGAAAGAGAAGATCGAGATCGGTATGGGATTGAAAATCATCCCGTTGGGCGGCTTGGAGCAGATTGGAATGAATATTACCGCATTTGAGTACGAAGACAGCATTATTGTTGTGGATTGCGGATTGTCATTTCCGGGTGACGATATGTTAGGAATCGACTTGGTTATTCCGGATGTGTCCTATTTAAAACAGAATATTGATCGTGTAAAAGGTTTTGTGATAACACATGGACACGAGGATCATATTGGTGCACTGCCTTACGTGTTAAAAGAGATCAATGTTCCGGTTTATGCGACAAAACTTACCATGGCATTGATCGAGAACAAATTAAAAGAACATGTTATGCCTAAGCCGGTAAAACGCAAAGTGGTTAAGTATGGACAATCCATCAATCTTGGCTGCTTTCGTGTAGAGTTCATCCGAACTAATCACAGTATTTCAGATGCAGCGGCATTGGCAATCTTTTCTCCGGTTGGAACAGTTGTGCACACAGGAGATTTTAAGGTTGATTTTACGCCGGTCAGTGGAGAGACGATAGACCTTGAGCGTTTTGGTGAACTTGGTAAAAAAGGAGTTCTGGCATTGATGGCAGATAGTACGAATGTGCAAAAGCCGGGTTACACGATGTCAGAGCAGACGGTTGGTAAAGTTTTTGATACGATCTTTGCGGAAAATGAAAAGAGTCGAATTATTGTAGCGACCTTTGCGTCGAATGTAGATCGTGTACAGCAGATTATAAATTCTGCTGAAAAATATGGAAGAAAGGTTGTCGTGGAAGGACGCAGTATGGTTAATGTGATCTCAACGGCGACAGAGCTTGGCTACTTAAATGTACCGAACAATATCATGATCGAAATGGAACAGATGCAGAACTATCCGCCGGAGAAATTGGTGTTGATCACGACCGGAAGCCAGGGAGAGTCCATGGCGGCATTGTCCCGTATGGCAGCGAATATCCATCGCAAAGTATCGATCATGCCGGGAGATACAGTGATCTTTAGTTCCAGACCGATTCCGGGCAATGAAAAGTCAGTAGCCAAGGTTATTAATGAGCTGGCGGAAAAGGGTGCGAAGGTAATCGTGCAGGATACTCACGTATCCGGACATGCTTCACAGGAAGAGATCAAATTGATCTATTCTTTGGTGAAACCACAGTATGCGATCCCGGTACATGGTGAATATCAGCATTTGAAAGCTCATGCGGAACTGGCCCAGCAGATGGGTATTCCGAAAGAAAATACGATCATTTTATCGTCCGGTGACGTGTTAGATCTCTGTGAGGACCATGCAGTTTTGATCGGAAAAGTGCAGGCACAGGGCATTATGGTAGATGGTCTTGGCGTTGGAGATGTCGGGAATATTGTATTGCGTGACAGACAGTATTTATCTGAGAACGGGTTGATCATTATCGTTCTTACTTTGGAAAAATATACAAATCAATTACTTGCCGGACCGGATATTGTATCACGAGGCTTTGTTTATGTCAGAGAATCGGAGTATTTGATGGATGAGGCGAGAGAAGTGGTATATTCTGCATTAGAAAGATGTCTCGACAATCATGTAACAGACTGGACCAAGATCAAGACAGAGATTAAAGATAGTCTGAGTGATTATTTATGGAAAAAGATGAAGCGTAATCCGATGATCCTGCCGATCATCATGGAAGTGGAGTAAATACATGAATGAGATGAAACAATTAATGACGGAACTGACAGACAGGCTTAGAAAGACCAATGAATACAATCAGTATATCAATGTTCTTAGCCGTTTGAAGCAAGATCCGGAGCTTTATGCGAGAATCGGAGATTACAGACGACGAAGTCTATGGATCCAGATGCAGGAGGAGAGGCTTTTATTCAGGGGAATAATGGACTGCAGAAAGATTTTGCCGATCTCCAGGAAAATGGCCTTGCTAATGAGTTTTTGCTGCAGAACATCAGTATAGCGCAATGGTCAAAGAGCTGCAGGAGCAGTTCTTAGAAGGTTCGGCAGTGGAAACATCCTTTTGGAGGGATAGAGATGAACGATCCTTATACCAGAAAACTGCAGGTGATGTTAAATTCTGCACGGTACCTGCTTGCAATTTGTGTCAATATATTAGTGCTGGTTCTCATTTTATATGGTGTCAGCCGTGTATGTATTTGCGGGTATCATTTTTGTTATGCGGTTTTTGGAACGGTAACGGTTGATCAGGGCAAAGGACAGGAAAAAATTTTTCAGGTAGAGACGAATCGGTCTATGTATGAAGTGGCAGACAAACTTCAAAAAAACAGGGGTTGATCGTTGATAAGTACAGTTTTTATGCGAGAACACAACTGCTGGAGCAGGATACTGTTATCTTGCGGCCGGGAACCTATGTATTGCGTACGAATATGGACTATCAGGAGATTATTGACATTTTAACAGTTAGTATTTAGATTGGAGAGTGCAATGATTGTAAACGAACGTTTGGTGACTTATTTGGATTCACTGACTTGGCAGATACCGGAGCCGATGCAGGAATTAGAGCAATGGGCACTGCAAAAGAAGTGCCGATCATACGTCGTTCGATGCAGTCATTGCTTTTGTTTATGCTGCGTTTGCGACAACCGAAACATGTTTTAGAGATAGGAACGGCAGTGGGGTTTTCTGCTCTTTTAATGCGTAGTGAATTGCTGCCGGATGCAACGCTGGATACGATAGAAAAAGTTCCGGCGAGAATTTGTGATGCCAAAGAAAATTTTGCCAAATACCCACAGGGAGACAAGATCAGATTGTTAGAGGGAGATGCGGCAGATATACTTGCGGCACTGGTGCGCGAGCAGAAACAATATGATTTCATATTTATGGATGCAGCAAAAGGGCAATATGCTGCTTTTTGAATCTATTTATGATTTATTGCAGCCGGGAGGACTGCTTGTGACTGATAATGTTCTTCAAGAGGGAGATATTATTGAGTCACGCTATGCGATCCGCCGTCGAGACCGCACGATTCATGGGAGGATGCGGGGGTTTTTATACGAAATGACACATTCGGAACAGTGGGATAGTGTTATATTGCCTGTTGGAGACGGTGCTTTGCTGTCTTATAAGAAAACGAATGTAAAGCAGATGTAAGATTACGGTAAGATAATGCTTGTAAACTGCATAATTGTTAGATATAATGAAGTTTAGCGAGTTCTTAGGAGGAACCTATATGTTAGAGAATGGAAAGCCGGAGTTATTGGTACCGGCAAGCAGCTTGGAAGTGCTGAAAGTGGCAGTAATGTACGGCGCAGATGCGGTTTATATCGGTGGAGAAATGTACGGACTTCGCGCAAAGGCTAAAAATTTCTCGATGGAGGATATGGCAGAGGGAATCCGTTTCGCACATGAATATGGAAAACGTGTTTTTGTAACGGCAAATATTACTGCGCATAACCGTGATCTGGAGGGTGTGCGAAAGTATTTCAGGGAGCTGCATAAAATCGGACCGGATGCGTTGATCATTTCCGATCCGGGTGTATTTACCATTGCAAGAGAGGTGTGCCCTGAGATAGAAGTTCATATTAGTACACAGAGCAATAATGTCAATTACGAGATATATCTTTTCTGGCAGAGACTTGGTGCCAAACGAGTGGTTTCGGCGCGGGAATTGTCCATTAAAGAAATTGCAGAGATTCGGGCTAATATTCCGGATGACTTGGAGATTGAAACATTTGTACATGGAGCGATGTGTATTTCCTACTCCGGCCGTTGCCTTTTAAGTAATTATTTTACCGGCAGAGATGCTAATCTGGGGGCATGTACGCATCCGTGCCGTTGGAAGTATTATATTATGGAAGAAAACAGACCGGGAGAATTTCTCCCTGTGGAGGAAAATGAGAGAGGAACTTATATATTCAATTCCAAAGATCTGTGCATGATAGAGCATATTCCGGATCTGGTGCAGGCAGGCATTGATAGTTTTAAGATCGAGGGACGTATGAAAACAGCACTTTATGTGGCTGACGTAGCGCGAACCTATCGACAGGCAATTGACGATTATTTTGATTCACCGGAGTTGTATGCAGCTAATCTGGATCACTATCGGGACGAGATCTCTAAGTGCACATATCGTCAGTTTACGACAGGATTTTTCTATGGACCGACGACGCATGAATCACAGATATATGACAACAATACGTATGTTAAAAAGTATACGTATTTGGGGTTGGCAGGCAGTTCAGATGAGCAGGGATTTGTAGAGATGGAGCAACGTAACAAATTTGCAGTAGGTGATCAGGTAGAGATTATGAAGCCTTCCGGTGAAAATGTGCTTGTTACCGTTGAAAAGATGAAGGATGAAGATGGCAGATTCATTGAGAATTGTCCGCATCCGAAGCAGAAAATACACGTGTTGTTTAGTCAGAAACCGGATGAGTTGGATTTGATACGCGTCCGCGAAGAGCAGTAATGGAGGAAAGAAATGGTAAAGAATGTACGTATGAGATTGTTGCTGGTGATGCAGGTTTTGACCGAGCAGACGGATGAGAAGCATGGACTGACCATGAAAGAAATCTTGGAATGGATCACAGAGAAAGGAATAGCCGGAGAGCGTAAGAGTGTCTATGAGGATATTCATGCTTTGCAGGAATTTGGACTACCGATCGTGTATTGCACGGAGGATAAGACATACCGATTTCAGCAATAAAAGTGATGCAGTGCGGTCAGAATGATTATGAGAAAGGAATTTGACGACATGACAGTACAGGAGAAATATTTAAAAATTGCGGATGATGTAATTGCAGCAGGTCCTTACAAACCGGATTGGCATTCGTTGGCTGCCTATGAGGCACCAAAATGGTTTCGAAATGCGAAATTTGGCATTTTTATTCATTGGGGTATATTCAGCGTACCCGCTCATAATAATGAATGGTATTCCCGTAACATGTATATTCAGGACATGGAAGAATGGGAATGGCACCGCAAAAAACTTTGGGGAACATACGAAATTTGGATATAAGGACTTTATACCAATGTTTACGGCACCAAAGTTTGATCCGAAACAGTGGGCAAAGCTATTCAAAAAAGCCGGTGCAAAGTATGTTATGCCGGTCGCAGAGCATCATGATGGATTTCAGATGTATGATTCCGAGATCAGCGATTGGACAAGCGTGAAAATGGCAATGAAGCGTGACGTCTTAGGTGAGTTGAAAGAGGCGATCCAAGAGGAAGATATGATCTTTTGTGAGTCTAATCACCGTGTAGAACACGCATTTTTTATGGGACATGGTTGTGAATTTGACAGCGATATCAAGCAGCCGATGAAATTGGGTGATTTTTATTATCCGGCCATGCCGGAACCGGACAATCAGGATCTCTTTAGTCCGGCGCCACCACAAGACTTCATGGAAGACTGGCTTGCACGAAATGTGGAGTTGGTTGAGAAATATCGTCCTGCCATGGTTTATTTTTGACTGGTGGATTCAGCATGAATCGGTAAAACCATATTTGAAAAAGTTTGCAGCTTACTATTATAATCGTGGTGTAGAATGGGGAATGGATGTGGCTATTTCCTATAAGCATGATGCAATGATGCTTGGCACAGCGATCTTAGATATGGAACGCGGTCATTTCTCAGAGGCAAAGCCATTTTATTGGCAGGCAGATACTTCTATGGCGTTTAATTCTTGGTGTTATACGGAGCAGAACCGTTTTAAGCAGACCAAAGATATTTTGCAGGATCTGGTAGACATTGTCAGCAAAAACGGCTGTCTGTTGTTAAATGTCGGACCAAAGGCAGATGGCAGCATTTGTGAGGAAGAGGTGCAGATGCTCAATGAGATCGGAGAATGGCTTGATGTCAACGGAGAGGCCATTTACGACAGTCATCCTTGGCGTGTTCAGGCAGAAGGCAATACGGAAGTGGTTGAGGGAATGTTTTCGGAAGAGGGCAGAAAAGACTTTGATTCCACGGATGTACGTTTCACCTGTCGTGAGGATTGCATTTATATTATTCCAATGCAGCAGCATGGCGAAGACGTGATCGTCAAGAGTATGGGTGAAGAAAGCAAAGATTTTCATGGTATTATCACAGAGTTTAGTGTACTTGGTTACGATCAGAAACCTGTGTATACACGCGAAGCAGATAAGATGATCATTCATGCGCCATTTGTCGACAGTGATAAACCTGTTGTATACAGAATGCGTTTGAAGTAAAGGGGTTTTACAATTTTCGTATTCGATAAAAAAGACGGAGAAACAGCATTGACACCCCGACTATTATGTGGTACTTTAAGTGTGTTGTTTGTTTCCGGGGAGATTACTTCGGGAACATAGATTATATTTAGTTTTTAGGAGGCAGTACAATGAAGGGTACAGTGAAATGGTTTAATGCAAAAAAAAGGATTTGGCTTCATCTCAGATGAAAATGGAAATGATGTATTCGTACATTTCTCCGCTTTGCAGATGGATGGATTCAAGGTTCTTGACGAAGGCGAAGAGGTAGAGTTCGACGTTGTCAATGGCGAAAAAAGGTCCTCAGGCATCTAATGTGGTAAAGATTGGCTAATTGCTTTCTTTATCAAGAGTTATAATCAATGCATGAATCATTCTAATTTTTATAGATAATTATTTGTTTATTAAAGTTAAGAAATTTATCACAGGTTGTAACCACAAAGGAGCAGTCATCTTAAGAGATTCTCTTAAGAGGCTGCTCCTTTTCTCTTTCCTAACGCAAACTTCATTTCAGACCAAGTTCTTCGGCAAGTTCTTCCAGATACATCCAGCGATCCATTTTTTGCTCCAAAGCCGCTTCTATTTCAGATTTTTGTGCAGTTAGTTCGTTTAGCCTGACAAAATCTGTTGCAGCGCCGACAATATCCTGCTCCAGCTGCTCTAATTGTTCTTCTAAAGAGGCAATATCCTGTTCGATCGTTTCATAGTCCTTTTGTTCCTGATAGGACATTTTTTTAGTATGGGTATGTCCTTTCTTCCAGTTATCACGTGTGTTTTTTGGAAGGACCATCGGATGAGACCACTGCCTGAGTATCAGTATGCCCCTGTGCTCCGGCATCGGCTACGGTTATGACTTCATTAGTATGAGCGAGATAATCAGTATATCCGCCCTCGTACTGACGGATCACGCCACCTTTTTCAAAGGCAAAGATGCGGCGGACAATACGATCCAAAAAGTAACGGTCATGGGAAATTGTGATCACAATCCCGGCAAATTGATCCAGATAATCTTCCAAAATCGTCAGGGTTGCAATATCCAGATCGTTGGTTGGCTCGTCGAGCAGCAGTATGTTAGGTGCCTCCATCAAAATGCGGAGCAGATACAGTCTTCGACGTTCTCCACCGGATAATTTTGCAATCTTGGTGTATTGTTGATCTTTTGGAAAGAGGAAACGTTCCAACATAGCTGAAGCGCTGATCGTTCCATCGGCAGTTTGTACAAGCTCGCCACCTTCTTTTACATAATCGATCACGCGCAGAGAGGATCCATTTCTGTACTTTCTTGTGAGAAATAGCCGATTTTTACAGTTTGTCCAATGGTGACGGTACCTTTATCGGGCGTGATCTGTCCTAAAATGATTTTAAGAAGTGTGGATTTGCCACAGCCGTTAGGTCCAATAATCCCAATACGGTCATCACGTAAAAAGGTATAGGTGAAATCCTGCATTAGCACAGCATCTTCATATGCCTTACTTATATGATCCAGTTCGATCGTTGTGCGTCCCAGTCTGGAGGAGACAGAACTGATCGTGACGGTATCATCTGTGACGGGTACATCCATATCGCGCAGGGCCTCATAGCGTGCAATATGTGCTTTTTGTTTGGTGGAACGTGCTCTGGCACCACGTTTCATCCATTCGATCTCTACCCGCAGGATACTTTGGCGTTTGCGCTCGGTTGCCCGTGCAATTTCCTCGCGCATGGCTTTATGCTCCAGATAATACAGATAGTTGCCTTCATAGCGGTATAGTTTGCTTTTATCGATTTCCACGATGGCATTGGTCACACTATCTAAAAATAGCGGTCATGCGTGATCATGATCAGTGGACGCGATTCGGCACGCAACGTCTTTTCGAGCCATTCTGCCATTGCACTGTCTAAATGGTTTGTCGGTTCGTCCAAGATCAGGACATCGGCAGGCGTCAGCAAAGTTCGTACCAGAGCAATGCGTTTGCGCTGCCCGCCTGACAATTCTGTGACCGGTTGGTCATATCTTGTAAAGCCGAGCTGATGCAGCATGGACTCTGCCTGTGGAATATAGTTTTCCGGCTGATCACTGATCTCTTCTGTGAGCGGAAGCGCACCGGAAAGAGTCGTATGTGTGTCTGCAAATTCCGGGATCTGAGGTAGATAAGCAATACGCAGATCACGTTGCATAATGATGTCAGCACGGTCAGCTGTTTCTTTGCCGGCAATGATCTTTAAGAGGGTGGATTTACCGGTTCCATTGATGCCGATCACACCAACCTTATCCTTGTCACTCAAATAAAAAGAGACATCATCAAAAAGCAGTCTCTCTGTAAAAGAATGTGTTAAATGTTCAATATTGATAATATTCATCAGAATACCTCCGTGCTTATTTATTACTCAAACCGCCCACTTTTTGGTCCGTTTCATGACAACATAATAAGTATTATGTGGTTGATGCTTCACTTCGGAAGGTGTCAAGTTTGAGTACTGTCATATTTGGATGAAATATGGTATACTGGTACAGTGAATTGTTCCTGGTAATGTAGGAATGTTAGGATTTGCTGTACCTGCTTATGATACAGGCAAATTCATATAATGTCAAAAGGAATGGAGGATTTCGATGAGTAAAAACATTGGAAATACAATATACGACCGAAGTATTAATTATTATGAGACAGATCAAATGGGTATTGTTCATCATTCCAATTACATACGATATTTTGAAGAGGCGAGACTGGATATGATGGAACAGGTAGGATTATCCTATGCTGCAATGGAGGAACATGGTTTGATCATTCCGGTGTTATCGGTAGCGTGTGAATATATTAAACCGGTTTTGTTTGGAGAAAAAGTGCAGATACATACCCGTTTGGTAAAGTTTGATGGGATCAAAATGCAGTTTGTCTATGAAATATATTGTGAGGGAGAGCTTCGAACCAAAGGGGAAAGCAGACATTGCTTCCTAGATAAGGAAATGAAGCCGGTCCGCATGAAGCGGCAGTTCCCGGAGATTTATCAGCGAATGAAAGAACTTGTGATTACGGCAACAGACAAATAGGATTGGCGTTGTCAGTGTGGAGATACCTGATGGTCTGAGAGATCGGCTTATCAGGAATATGGAGGATTAAAGTGAAGAAAATATTGCGAGTGGTAGCGATCACGAGTACGGTCATGGTCGTAATCTTAGGTGCGTTCCTGTGGAACATGAACCGTTTATCAAAGCAGAAAGCAGCTAAACAGGAGAAGCTGCTTGCGCAGGAGAGGATCTTTGCCTGACAGCCGGCAAAAAGCAATTGACAAGGTTGAAAAAGTAAATATAAAACAACTCTATCTAAGCGGCGATAATAAAAATGTCGTAACGGTACCGTCCACAGGGCTTAAGCAGGTATATGACGGCAGTCAGAGCACGAAGGCGGAAGAGATGTTGACGACGGTAAAAAGAACAAGCAGTTTTCTTTTTGATAAGCCGTTGTGGGCATATAATCCATATGGAACAAATTCGCAGTCTATGTATTTGTATTTTAAGAGTGACGGGAAGGGATACTGTCGTTATAGGGTATCTGTGGATGATCGTAATATTGCGGATTTTACACGTACACCATTTAATGGCGGCGCAGAAAATATTACGAAGGAACATGAATATCAGATCATCGGTCTGCTTCCGGGACGTGTAAATTATATAACTGTTAATTTCTATAGTCCCAAAGGAGAGTTATCGAAGACGGGAACATGGCAGATCACACTTCCGGCAGATGATAGCGGTCTGGCAGGGCGCTTGTCAGTTGAAGAAGGTTATAGCAAACAGACGATCAGTAATGGGTTGTATGTGGTTTTTTGCAGATGGCAGGAAAGGTAAAGATGGAAAGAAACATTATGCGATTACCATGTATGACAATTCCGGTATACTGCGTGCTAATATTCCAACGGATGGCTATGTAGGCCGCAATGTGCAGATCATTTATGACTCGTTAGTTGTTCAGAGTAGTAAAAATTGTTTGGTGCGCATTAACAGGCTTGGACAGGTAACACATTCGTATCCGGTATATGGATACCATTTCCAAGGAGAATATGCATACGATGGCAGTGCCGGAGTATACCTGTTGGCAACAGCTGATCGTAAAAATATGACCGTGGGCAGCAAGGTGTTAAAAATTGATCTGGAGAACAAAAAGGTTAGCCAGGTGTTGGATATGGATACACTGTTAAAGTCTGTGTATGCCCGTGCCAAAAAAGAAAGGCAATGCAAAAAATTGGATCTCGCTGGATTCGATCCAGTGTACCGGGACAAACCAGTTGTTACTTAGTTCGTCTAAGCTATCCAGTGTCTTCAAGGTAAGCCGCGTGGGCAGTCTGCTGCCGTCGGTGGACTATATTATTGCCGATGCCTCACAGTGGAAAAGCTATAAAGGATTGAAGAAGAAGGTTTTGACCAAGACGTTGGCAGACGGAAAAGATCCGGATCCAACGCAGACACCGGTTATTCAATCTATTTTACAGACGCCCAAGCCTGCAGAGCTGTTCCGTTCCCATTATGGACAAAACAGTATTGTATATACGAAGGGATCCGGAGAGGGTTTTTATCGGCTGGAATTATTAAATAACAATGCGGGAAAAGGCGCAGGCAGCAAGAATAGTTCTTATTATTGCCGTTATTTGGTAGATGAGACGTCGCACACCTATCAATTGCAGTCAGAAAAGGCATTGCCACATACAGAGACGGAGGGAAATGTTACCGTCGATAAGAAAGTGGTGATCTACTGTGACAGTGATTCTAGGTCGATCAACGAGACAGACAATGGTGCCAAATTGATCCGAAAATATACGGCGCCGATGAAATTATACCGTGTTTACAAAGACGACTGGAAAGGTTTTTGGTTTTATTAAAGAACGAAGAAGGGCAAAACGCTGGTTTTGCTCTTTTTTGGTTGGTCGAAATACGTGATGCAGGATAGCGATTTTATTTGACCGTATACACAAAATGCGGTATACTGAAAACAGTGTTTTATGTTGCAGCAGATGGGGTTTGCTGCATCCATTTTATATTTACAGGAGGAGATTAATTATGAAGTTTTTCGTTGACACAGCAAAGATTGAAGACATCAAAAGGCAAACGATATGGGAGTGATTTGTGGTGTTACAACAAATCCGTCTTTAATTGCGAAAGAAGGTGGCAAGAGCCAGGAAGAAGTACTTAAGGAGATCGCATCGATCGTAGATGGACCGATCAGTGGTGAAGTTAAGGCAACAACCGTAGATGCTGAGGGAATGATCGCAGAGGGTCGTGAGATCGCAAAATTACATCCAAATATGGTTGTTAAGATCCCTATGACGGTAGAAGGATTAAAGGCAACAAAGGTATTATCTTCTGAAGGTATCAAGTGTAATGTAACATTGATCTTTTCTGCAAATCAGGCATTGCTTGCAGCAAGAGCCGGTGCAGCTTACGTTTCTCCGTTCTTAGGCCGTCTGGATGACATTTCCATGCCGGGTATTGATTTGATCGAGCAGATTTCTGACATGTTTGCAAACTATCCGGATATCAGCACAGAGATCATTGCGGCAAGTATCCGTAATCCAATCCATGTAACAGATTGCGCATTAGCCGGCGCTGACATCGCTACAGTTCCATATGCGGTTATTGAGCAGATGACCAAACATCCATTGACAGATCAGGGAATTGAGAAATTCCAGGCAGATTACAAGGCTGTTTTTGGTGAATAGATCAGAGCATCGTTACGCAGACAGGCAAGGAGGTAGTTATGGACACATTAGCATTAAAGAAAATGGCAAACGAGGTTCGTAAAGGAATCGTTACAGCAGTACACAGCGCAAAGTCCGGTCATCCGGGTGGATCGTTATCTGCTGCAGACATTTTAACTTATTTATATTTTGAAGAGATGAATATTGATCCGAAGGATCCGAAGAAAGCAGATAGAGATCGTTTTGTGTTATCAAAGGGACATATTGCACCGGCATTATATTCTACGTTAGCACATAGAGGTTATTTCCCGGTTGAGGATCTTACGACGCTGCGTCATGTAGGTTCTTATCTGCAGGGACATCCGGATATGAAACATATTCCGGGTGTTGATATGTCCAGTGGATCTTTAGGACAGGGAAGTTCTGCAGCAGTTGGAATGGCACTGGCCGGCAAGCTTGATAATGCATCTTACCGCGTATATTGTGTACTCGGAGATGGTGAGGTGCAGGAAGGCCAGGTATGGGAAGCTGCGATGTTTGCAGGTGCCAGAAAGTTAGATAATCTGGTGTTTGTTGTTGATAACAATGGCTTACAGATCGATGGAGATATTGAGGATGTATGTTCTCCATATCCGCTCCCGGACAAGTTTAAGGCATTTAATTTCCATGTTATTGAGATTGATGCGCATGACTTTGAGCAGATTGATGCTGCATTCCGTGAGGCTCGTGAGACAAAGGGAATGCCAACGGCGATCATTGCCAAGAGTGTCAAAGGAAAGGGCGTTTCTTTCATGGAGAATCAGGCAAGCTGGCATGGTTCTGCACCGAACGATGAGCAGTATGCACAGGCAATGGAAGAGTTAGAGAAAGCCGGAGCAGCATTATAAGGCAGAATGGAGGATTAAAATGGCAGAGGTTAAGAAAATTGCTACAAGAGAAAGTTATGGTAATGCCCTTGCAGAACTTGGTAAAGAATATCCAAATCTGGTCGTATTAGATGCAGATCTTGCTGCAGCAACTAAGACCGGCATTTTCAAAAAGGCATTTCCGGATAGACATATTGACTGCGGTATCGCAGAGTGTAACATGGTAGGTATTGCGGCAGGACTTGCAACAACAGGCAAGATTCCATTTGTTAGTTCTTTTGCAATGTTTGCGGCAGGCCGTGCTTTTGAACAGGTAAGAAACTCTGTAGGATATCCGCATCTGAACGTAAAGATCGGTGCGACACATGCCGGTATTTCCGTTGGTGAAGATGGAGCAACGCATCAGTGCTGTGAGGATCTGGCGTTAATGCGCACGATTCCCGGAATGGTTGTGATGAATCCATCTGATGATGTAGAAGCCAAGGCAGCCGTTAAGGCAGCACTTGATCACGAGGGACCGGTATATATCCGCTTTGGCCGTTTGGCAGTGCCGGTGATCAATGATAATCCTGATTACAAGTTTGAGCTTGGCAAAGGTGTTGTTCTTCGCGAGGGTAAAGACGTTACATTGATCGCAACCGGACTGGAAGTTTCTGAGACATTGGTTGCTGCTGAGAAGTTGGCACAGGATGGCATTGACGCACAGGTCATCAATATTCATACGATCAAGCCGTTGGATGAGGATCTGGTTGTCAGCGCAGCTAAGAAAACAGGCAAGGTAGTTACAATTGAGGAACATTCCATTATTGGCGGACTTGGCAGTGCGGTTTGTGACTGTCTGTGTGCTAAGGCACCGACGCCGGTATATAAGATTGGTGTCAATGATACCTTTGGTGAGTCTGGTCCTGCAGTTGAGCTGCTCAAGAAATATGAGTTAGACAGCGAGGGCATTTACAAGAAGGTAAAGGCTTTTGTAGAAGCGTAAGCAAAGTAGATGATAATATAACGAAAAGGCAGGAAATGCAATAGCTTTCCTGCCTTTTTTGATGTGCGCCTTGCGGCGCACGTCGCTAATGGGTGAAAGTCCCTAATCCGCCCTAGTAGTGGGAAGGATACAGCCAAGACCAAGGGTGTCCATCGTGAGGTGGAATCTGAAGGAAGGTGGAGGCAAATCTCTGGTCTGACGAACAGAAATCACATCAGGCTATAGTTAAGGATAAGGCTGCATCACAAGCCAAAGTCCAATAACTACTCGGAATTAACTGTAGTAAATGTGGCAGACATATGGAGAGAAAGTGACGTGTGGTACCAAAGGGAGGTTTCGTCAGCGGTTGGAAACAGAGTATGAAAACCGTCAGTAACAACGAATGGCGAGAAGTCAGCAGAGGTCATAGTACCATTATGGTTGCAAACATAGTGGGAAGGACTGAACTTTAGGAGATGTGAGTAAATGAATGTAACCAAAGATGGATTTAAGGACAGACAACTTCATATTGAGGACTATCTGCAAATGGTATCTGCGGAACAGAAAGAGTATGCAGAAGTGTCCGCCCATCAGAGGATTGCTGAAAACAACGACATCATCACAGATTTTCAAACGGACAATCTACTGGAACAGATTTTACACAAGGATAACCTTAACAAGGCTTATAAGAAAGTGAAATCTAACAAAGGAGCAGGCGGAGTTGATGGGATGAGCGTGGATGAACTTCTAGGCTTTCTGAAAGACAACCAAGAGCAACTAATCCAACAGTTAATGGATGGTAAATATAAACCCAATCCAGTCCGAAGGGTAGAAATACCCAAAGAAACAAAAGGCGAGGTCAGAAAACTGGGAGTGCCAACAGTAGTTGACAGAGTGTTTCAACAGGCAATCACACAGGTATTAACGCCGATTTACGAGAAACAGTTCTCGGAGGATAGTTTTGGATTTCGACCGAACAGAGGTGCGCATGACGCACTGAAACAATGCCAGACAAATGTCAATGATGGATATGTATATGTGGTAGATATGGATTTGGAGAAGTTCTTTGACACAGTATGTCAGAGTAAACTTATTGAGGTATTGTCACGAACCATCAAGGATGGGCGGGTAATATCACTCATTCACAAATATCTTAATGCTGGAGTTATCAGCAGAGGAATGTTCGAAAAGACAGAGGTCGGAATGCCACAAGGTGGACCATTAAGCCCACTCTTAAGTAACATCATGCTGAATGAATTGGATAAGGAACTTACACGGAGAGGGCATAGATTTGTCCGATACGCAGATGACTGTATGATTTTCTGTAAAAGCAGGAAAAGTGCAGAAAGAACCTTAAACAACATAGTGCCATATATTGAGGGAAAACTATTCCTTAAAGTAAATCGCACCAAGACGTGCGTGGCACATATCAGCAAAGTCAAATACCTTGGCTATAGCTTCTATAGATACAAGGGAATATGCAGATTTCGGGTACATCCTAAATCAGTAACAAAGATGAAGAATAAAATCAGAGAGCTTACTGACAGACATAACGGATGGGGAAATGAATATCGAGCATTAAAGCTGACACAGTTTATTAGAGGATGGGTAAATTACTTTGGAATGGCAGATATGAAAGGTCTGTTGCAGAGTAATGACAAGTGGTTACGCCATAGAATAAGGGCAGTCTATTGGAAACAATGGAAGAAACCTAAAACGAAATACCGAAAGTTGAAAGAACTCGGAATGAATGAAGACTTTATTCAATGGCACGCAAATATGCGCCAGGGCATTTGGAACTGTAGCAATAATAGACTGGTACAGTTTGCCTTGAGTAATGAAAAACTCCGTGAATGGGGATATCCAACATTCACAGAGTTTTACCTGAAAATATGTGAAAACTAAAGAACCGCCGTATACCGAACGGTACGTCAGACTGTCTAACGATTAAGAAAAATGTTATAATAAAACTACCAAATACAGTATCGTAGGGGGATTCGTTATGGCATATATTGTTGGCGCAGATAGATATCAAACAAGAATGGTAACCACTTCATTAGATGACTTAATAAGTAAGGATAATTCTGTCCGAGTAATAGATTCTTATGTAGAATCCTTAAATTTAGAAAATCTGGGTTTTATAGAGTATAGCGGTAGGAATCGAGGACAATCACCTTATCGCCGATCTGATTTATTAAAACTTCATATCTATGGCTATTTAAATAAGATTCGTTCTAGCAGAGCATTGGAAACAGAAGCAAAACGCAACCTGGAATTAATGTGGCTGGTAAACTGCATAACACCTGATCATGGTACTATTGCAGGTTTTGTTCAGAAGAATAAGACTGCGTTTCACAATACATTACGAAATCTTACTCTTATTCTCAAAGGTTGGGGGCTCATTGATGGAGAACTGATTGTTATTGATGGAACTAAGATCCGTGCTCAAAACAGCAAGCATAATTGTATTACGCAAAGCGGTTTAGATAAAAAATCGAATATGCGGAAGCTCAGATAAATGCATATCTTATGGCAATCGCTAAAGATGAAGCGCTGGCAGATGACCTTACAGATAAACTAAAAACATATCAAGAACTAAAAGAACAGTATCTTACACAAAAACAGGAATTAAAAGATGAAGGACTGGAACAAAAAGAGTTTGACAGATCCCGATTCAAGAAGGATGAAAAATAACGGCTCATTGGATATCTGCTACAATGTACAGTCTGTTGTAGATGCAAAGAATCATTTTGTTGTAGATATTTCGACGACTAATGATATAAATGACCAAAACCAGCTTTACACTATGGCACAAAAAGCATCCGAACTTTTAGAAAAGAGTCTTCTACAGTTCTGGCAGATACAGGTTATTATAACGGAACGGAGATAAAAAACTGTATTGATGCCGGAATGAATGTCTTTATAAAAAAAGCTAAAGCGAATAATGCTACAAAGGATAATGAATTTCGCAAAGAAAAGTTTATATATAATGGTGAAACTGATGAATATACATGCCCAGCAGGAGATAGATTACGATTTTTTGAAAATACTTCGAAGAATGGTATGAAGTATCGCAAATATAAGTGTACAGACTGCAATTCGTGCAAATATAAAAAACTGCACTACTTCTTCATCTGGAAGAACGATACAGCGTTGGGTACATGAAGATGTTCTTGAAACTGTGTATAATGAAACACTAAATAATAACGAGGTTTATAAACAGAGAAGATGTATCGTGGAGCATCCGTTTGGGACTATAAAAAGAAGTCTCGGATATAGTTTCTTTCATCGACGCAGACAAGAGAATGTTGACGCAGAAGCTGCATCTATGTTTTTCGCTTATAACTTTAAGCGATTATTAAGCATGTTTTCAACAGAAGAATTAGTAACGAAGTTTGAAGGAAGTGTGATGTAGCAGGGAGAGGAACGCATGTAATTCATGTGAAAAACAAAGATAAAAATGGTATTAAAAAATCGAAGATAAAAAATACCGTACATCAGACTGAATTTTCGAATCGTTAGACAGTCTGACGTACGGTGGTGTGGGAGGACGGTAGATAAGATAATTATCTACCTCCTACCCGATTGATAGGAAATTGCTGTTATGTGGCGTGACATTGTCAAGATTGTGTTTGATCCGAATGGAGATTGTGATGTCCGTTTTGTGCTAAAAATATGTCGCAAAAGTTATGGCGACAATGGCAGGTTTAAGATATAGTAGACGTATGATCAATTTTTTCAAAGGAAATTTTTTCAAAGGAGGAACAAATTATGGTAGTTAGTAATCCAATTGTTAGAGGATTTTGGCCGGACCCAAGTGTCTGCCGTGCAAATGGCAAATTTTATTTGGCTTGCAGTTCATTTCAGTATTTTCCGGGAGTGCCGATTTTTTGAAAGTGATGATCTGGTCAACTGGAAGCTGATCGGACATTGTCTGACACGCAAAACACAGGTGAATTTACATAAAGTAAACAGTTCCGGTGGTGTGTTTGCGCCGACACTTCGTTTTCATGATGGACGTTTTTATATGGTTACCAATAATAATACATTTCAGAAAAACTTCTATGTATACACAGATGATATTTATGGAGAGTGGTCTGATCCAATCTTCGTAGATCAGGATGGTATTGATCCATCTTTGTTTTTTGAGGATGGCAAGGTATACTTTACATCCAATGGCAATGGACCGGATGGCAAGGGATGTATTATGCAGTGTGAGATCAATGTTGAGACCGGAGAAAAATTAACGCCAACGAAACCGGTTTGGAGTGGTAATGGTGGACGTTATCTGGAGTCTCCACACCTGTATCATATCGGTGACTGGTATTACATGATGGTTGCTGAGGGCGGTACAGAATATGGTCATATGGTAACTTATGCGAGAAGTAAAGATCCATATGGACCATTTGAATCCTATCCGGGCAATCCGGTACTTACCAACCGTAATTTGGGTGGTAATGAGAACCGTATTCAGGGTATTGGCCATGGTGATCTGGTACAGGATGAGGAAGGCAATACATTTATGGTCTGCTTAGGATTCCGTCAGAATGGTGAGTGGTCTCCATTCCACCATTTAGGCAGAGAAACGTTCTTGGTAGGTGTTCATTGGCGTGAAGACGGCTGGTTTGAAGCCGGAGAAAATGGAGCCGTATATCCGGAAATGGATATTCCGGGCATTAAAGCAGTGCAGAAACGGGATGGCATTTATGATGTTTCCTTGGACACACTTGGTGAAGGAGATCCAAGATGGTGTTATATGAGAGATTATGATGAGTCCCGCTATGAATTTGGTGACCATTCGATCACTTTGACCGGAAGTGAAGTAACTCTGGAAGAGGAGGATATTCCGACATTTTTGGGAATCCGTCAGTCAGAGTTTGAGACAGAACTTCTTGTTGCCTTAAAGACAGATGCAAAAGAGGCAGGTATCACCTGCTACATGGATGAGAGCCAGCATTACGATGTGGCGATCTTCCGGGAAGAAGATGGCGTGAAAGCAAAACTTCGTCTGCGTACAGGAGATGCGATCGGTATTGCAGGAGAAGTAACACTTCCACAGGATCTTTCCGAATATCATCTTCGCATTGTGAGTGAACACGAGTGGTATCACTTCTATTGTGGACAGGGAGCCGATACGGCTTATTTAGGCAAGGCAAGAGCAAAATATCTGTCTACGGAAGTTGCCGGAGGTTTTACAGGAGTTCTTTTGGCAATGTATGTTATTGATGAAACAGGTAAGAAAGCTGAATTTACAGAATTTACCTGGACGCAGAAAGGACACTGATCCGCAAACAATTCGAATTCGGATTAGCTTTGCGTTACTGTGTGGGTCTGCGTGTCTTTTATGGAAGGAGCTTGGCATTGGCTTGTATGATCCAAAAACCGGAACGTATCATGATGCTCTAGAGAAGAATGGACCTTATCTGGAAATGTTGAAATGGTACAATGATCTTTACCAGGACGGCTTGATCGATCCGGATTCTATGACACAGACCTTTGATCAGATGGCAGAAAAAGTCCAGAACGGTGGTGTGCTGTTCTCGATCTTTAACTACTCAGGATCCTTGAGTTATAACACAGATGAGCATACTTCGAAAGGTAAATTGATGTATTGCATGAAACCGGAACAGGCAAGCCCAATTGTCTATGGTATGAATACACAGGGCGGTGAGTCTGTTTGGTCGATCG
>VOFB01000480.1_pt1 | contig 96000 bp, 103 predicted proteins | sample 5384141 | NCBI WGS metagenome assembly VOFB01 (sample SAMN12384721, study PRJNA508395) | human gut metagenome | isolation source: healthy gut A | host: Homo sapiens | reverse complement strand
TTGCTCGAGAAGGAACAAGAAGAACAGTGTGAGTCTTCGGACGCAAATGGGAGTGCGCATAGTTTTGGCATCCGGTAGGCCGACTTATGGACTGATGCCACTGGCCAAAACCCTCGAACTCGGCAATTATGGAGGGTTTGTTCTCTCCTATAATGGTTGCCAGATAATAAAAGCACAGAACGGAGAAATATTGTTTGAACGACGCATCAATCCGGAAATGCTGCCTTATCTGGAAAAGAAAGCCCGCAAGAACGGCTTTGCCATCTTCACCTACCACGATGATACCCTCATTACGGATAGTCCGGACAATGAATATATAAAGAATGAAGCCCTGCTAAACAATTTGAAGATAATCAGGGAAGATGAATTCTCTACTGCCATAGACTTCGCGCCTTGCAAGTGCATGCTGGTGAGTGATAAGGAAAAAGCTCTGATAGGGCTGGAACAACATTGGGAAAAACGCCTGGCAGGTACTCTGGATGCTTTCCGTTCCGAGCCTTACTTTTTAGAGGTGGTGCCCTGCGGAGTCAATAAAGCGAATACGTTAGGCGCCCTATTAGAGCATTTGGGAGTAACACGGGAAGAAGTCATTGCCGTTGGAGATGGCGTATGCGATGTGACCATGCTCCAATTGGCCGGCATGGGGGTAGCTATGGGACATTCACAAGATTCTGTAAAGGTCTGTGCAGACTATGTGACTGCATCGAATGAAGAAGATGGAGTGGCCCTGGCCGTAGAAAAACTAATATTGGCAGAAGTGCGTGCAGCAGAGGTGCCTCTTGATTTACTGAACGAACGGGCACGACACGCATTGATGGGAAACTTGGGCATTCAATACACATACGCTTCGGATGAGCGCGTAGAAGCAACCATGCCGGTCGACTACCGTACCCGCCAACCCTTCGGCATTCTGCATGGCGGTGCCACCCTTGCCTTGGCAGAAACCGTTGCCGGGCTCGGCTCCATGATTATCTGCGAACCTGATGAGATTGTCGTGGGAATGCAAGTCAGCGGAAATCATATTTCTTCTGCACACGAAGGAGATACCGTAAGGGCAGTGGCAACCATCGAAAGAACTGAATGGACAGAGAGGATTTGTCATCGCTCCGTTTCAGGTGAGTGAGACGTGTCCTGTCGTATTGATTCAACCCGATCAGTGGGGGCAACCTTTGCCGATTGACAATGATACGGCAGAAGAACGGGAAGTCGCTTTGCGGATGCAAAGACAAGAATCGTTCCTGACTTCTTCTACGGAGGAATATGCCTCCTGCTTTCATACCTTTATAAATGCATTGCGTGAGAGGACGTTTGATAAACTAGTGCTTTCCCGTCATCTTACAGTTGATAAAGTAGCGGATTTTTCTCCTTTGTCCATCTTTCGGGCGGCTTGTAAACGTTATATTCATTCGTATATATATTTATGTTATACTCCTCAGACAGGCATCTGGCTGGGAAGTACTCCCGAAATTATTTTATCAGGTGAGAAAGACGAATGGCATACGGTTGCGCTGGCCGGAACACAGCCTTTGCAAGATGGCAGACTGCCGCAAGTATGGGATGAAAAGAACCGGAAAGAACAAGATTATGTTGCTTCTTATATCCGTCGGCAGCTTCTTTCACTGGATATTCATTCTACGGAAAACGGGTCATATCCTGCTTATGCCGGTGCTTTGTCACATTTAAAAACTGATTTCCGTTTTTCTTTGAAAGATAATAAAAATCTGGGAGACCTTCTGAAAGTCCTGCATCCGACTCCTGCCGTGTGCGGACTGCCTAAAGAAGAAGCCTATCAGTTTATTTTGCAGAACGAAGGTTACGACCGCCGCTATTACTCCGGCTTTATCGGATGGCTCGATCCGGAAGGACGAACAGACATCTATGTAAACTTACGCTGTATGCATATCGAAGATAAACAACTTACTCTTTATGCCGGCGGTGGATTATTGGCCTCTTCGGAATTGAATGACGAATGGCTGGAAACGGAGAAGAAGTTGCAAACCATCAAACGGCTGATTGCAGTGCCTCCTTTAAAATCATAAACTACTAATAATTATCATCATGTATACAGACAAGAAAAACATACTCCAACTGGTTGCGCTTCTCGAAGCACATGGAATAACGAAAGTCGTGTTATGTCCGGGTAGTCGTAATATCCCTCTCGTGCATACCTTGTCCAATCATCCGAACTTTACCTGTTATCCGGTGACGGATGAACGGAGTGCGGGCTATTTTGCCATTGGGCTGGCTTTGAATGGCGGCAAGCCTGCTGCTGTCTGTTGTACTTCCGGCACGGCGTTGCTCAATCTTCATCCGGCTGTGGCGGAAGCATTTTATCAGAATGTTCCTCTGGTGGTTATTTCTGCCGACCGTCCTGCTGCCTGGATCGGACAAATGGATGGACAGACCTTGCCGCAACCCGGTGTGTTTCAGAATCTGGTCAAGAAGTCGGTCAACCTCCCGGAGATTCATACGGAAGAAGATGAATGGTATTGCAATCGTCTGGTGAACGAAGCCCTGTTGGAAACGAAACATCATGGGAAAGGACCGGTACATATCAACGTTCCTATTTCCGAACCTCTGTTTCAGTTCACTGTAGATACGCTCCCGGAAGTGCGTGTAATCACCCGTTATCAGGGGTTGAACGTGTATGACCGCGATTATAATGACCTCATTGACCGGATGAATAAATATCAGAAACGAATGATTATTGTCGGTCAGATGAATCTTATCTATCTGTTCGAGAAGAAGATACCAAGTTATTATATAAACACTTTGCCTGGTTGACGGAACATATCGGTAATCAAACCGTACCCGGCATTCCGGTGAAAAACTTCGATGCGGCACTTTATGCCATGCCCGAAGAGAAGGTCGGTCAGATGGTTCCCGAATTGCTGATTACTTATGGAGGACATGTCGTTTCCAAACGATTGAAGAAGTTTCTTCGTCAGCATCCGCCTAAAGAACATTGGCACGTATCGCCGGACGGTGAGGTGATCGATTTGTACGGCTCATTAACTACGGTGATCGAAATGGACCCGTTTGAGTTTCTGGAGAAGATAGCAAGCTTGATGGACAACCGTACACCGGAATATCCCCGTGTGTGGGAAAACTATTGTAAGATTATCCCCGAACCCGATTTTGCGTATTCGGAAATGTCTGCCATCGGTACGTTATTGAAAGCCTTGCCGGAGTCATGTGCGTTGCATCTGGCAAACAGTTCGGTGGTGCGCTATGCGCAGTTATACTCCATTCCTTCTACGATTGAAGTTTGTTGCAACCGGGGAACAAACGGCATTGAAGGCTCGCTGTCTACGGCTGTCGGTTATGCGGCAGCTTCCGATAAACTGAACTTTATAGCTATCGGAGATTTGAGCTTTTTCTATGATATGAATGCATTGTGGAATGTCAACGTTCGCTCCAATCTGCGTATTCTTCTACTAAATAATGGAGGAGGAGAGATTTTCCATACCTTGCCGGGATTGGATATGTCGGGTACCTCACATAAATTTATTGCGGCAGTCCATAAAACGTCGGCCAAAGGTTGGGCAGAGGAACGTGGATTTCTCTATCTGCAAGCGCAAAATGACGAAGAACTGGCTGAAGCGATGAAAACTTTCACCCAGCCGGAAACTATGGAACAGCCTGTGCTCTTGGAGGTGTTTACCAACAAAAACAAAGATGCCCGCATGCTGAAAAATTATTATCATCAACTAAAACAAAAATAGATTATGTCTACACCAAGAAAATGGACTACCATTAGAGAATACGAGGATATTCTTTTTGATTACTATAATGGGATTGCACGTATCACTATCAACCGTGAACGTTATCGGAACGCTTTCACTCCGACCACAACTGCTGAAATGAGCGACGCACTGCGTATCTGTCGGGAAGAAGCGGACATTGATGTGATTGTAATTACCGGAGCCGGAGATAAAGCATTTTGTTCGGGAGGCGACCAAAATGTGAAAGGACGTGGCGGGTACATTGGTAAAGACGGTATTCCCCGTCTGAGCGTATTGGACGTACAGAAGCAAATTCGCAGTATCCCGAAACCGGTGATTGCCGCCGTAAACGGATTTGCTATCGGTGGTGGCCATGTGCTTCATGTAGTATGTGATTTATCCATTGCTTCGGAAAATGCCATCTTCGGACAGACCGGTCCCCGTGTAGGCAGCTTTGACGCAGGATTCGGAGCCTCTTACCTGGCGCGGGTGGTAGGACAGAAAAAAGCGCGTGAGATCTGGTTCCTTTGCCGGAAGTATACTGCACAAGAAGCATTGGATATGGGATTGGTGAATAAAGTAGTCCCGTTGGAACAACTGGAAGATGAATATGTGCAGTGGGCGGAAGAAATGATGTTGCTCAGCCCGTTGGCTCTGCGCATGATTAAAGCGGGACTGAATGCCGAACTGGATGGCCAGTCTGGTATTCAGGAACTGGCAGGTGACGCCACATTGCTTTATTATCTGACGGATGAAGCTCAGGAAGGAAAGAATGCGTTTCTGGAAAAACGCAAACCGAACTTTAAACAATATCCGAAATTCCCTTAAAATAATAGGCTAATGAAAGACTGGTTGTGCAGTAATTAGCAGATTGAAAAGATATTCATTATGGATTGTAAGATAGATATTATTCCCCGGTTGCTTCATTTCAGGCAACCGGCAGGAACTTCCCGAGGGCATATATACGACACGTAAAGTCTGGTATCTTCATCTGACGTCTCCTGATTTTCCGGGTAGAGTGGGAATTGGAGAATGTGCGCCTTTGCCTGCGTTAAGTTGTGATGATCTCCCTGATTACGAAGATATATTAATAAGAACTTGCCGGCAAGTAGAGGAAGAACAGGGAAAATTGGATAAAGATGGTCTATGCAAGTATCCTTCCATCTTATTTGGCTTGGAAACGGCTATCCGGCACTTCTTTGCAGGAAGTTGGGCATTATGCGATACGGCTTTTTCTCGTGGAGAGGTAGGGATTCAAATTAATGGTTTGATTTGGATGGGAGATTTTGATCACATGTTATCCCAAATCGAGAAGAAAGATGGAAGCCGGATTCCGCTGTATCAAACTAAAGATCGGTGCTATCAACTTTGAAGAAAGAATTGGCATTGCTTCGTCATATTCGTACCCGCTTTCTCCTCTAAAGAAATCGAGTTGCGTGTCGATGCCAACGGTGCTTTCTCTCCGGGTGATGCAATGGAAAAGCTGAAACGCCTGTCCGAACTTGACTTACATTCTATCGAACAGCCTATCCGTGCCGGGCAATGGGAGGAAATGGCACGGCTCACTTCCGAATCTCCGTTGCCGATAGCATTGGATGAAGAGCTGATAGGATGCAACATGCTGGAAGAAAAAAAGAAACTGCTGGCAACCATCCGTCCGCAATATATCATCATTAAACCATCTCTCCACGGAGGAATATGCGGAGGGGATGAATGGATTATGGAAGCGGAAAAGCAACATATCGGCTGGTGGATCACTTCCGCTTTGGAGTCCAACATTGGTTTGAACGCTATCGCCCATTGGTGTGCAACATTCAATAATCCGTTGCCACAAGGATTGGGAACGGGTATGCTTTACGGACAATGTAGAAATACTGACAATATAGAAGTGCCTCTTGAAATCAGAAAAGATTGCCTGTGGTTTTGTAAATGATAGTATTTAGTGGATATTTAATGAGGATATTCTCCGATGATTCATTTGATCGACAACAACAAAGACCAAATGATGCAAAGTGCACGCTACTGGAAGGAAAAAGAATCTCCTGAAAACACGTTGGTGATTGACGCCCCTTTGGTTTGTGACGGAGTATTACAGACGAATGATATCGCACGAATCTATCCCGATAAAGGTTTCATTATCCTGGGGCGCAAGGATAATGTTATCAATAGTGGCGGAATAAAAATCCAGGCGGAAGAAGTAGAGAAGCTGCTCCGTCCTTTTATTTCCGTACCGTTTGTCATTACTTCAGTGCCCGACCAACGATTGGGACAGGCTGTGACCTTATTAATAGAAGGACGGGCGGATACTGAAGAAATAGAAAACAGGTTACAGACAATATTGACACCTATTATCGTCCCAAGTATATTCTGACAACGGATTGCATACCGCAAACGGGAAACGGAAAGGTCAATCGCGCGGAATGTTCCGACTTAGCCAGAAAAAAGTTAGTGACGTTTTTACCCTCATACCCTCACTAATTGGCACAATCTCTTTATTCATCCTACTTGTAGCTATGAGGGTAACTGCTGATAGCTGCCTGTCCGGCTTGAGAACGCGATAGAAAAAATTTTTTTGTTTGTACGTTCTTCACCAATCAGATAGCTGATAGACTGAAGGATATTGTTCAATGCTTCGTCGCCGTTGCTTACCTTATCTACTTCGTTGACATTGGCTACCTTTAGGTAGTCGCTGAACTTATTGGCAGGAGTGCCACCCAGCATCAGGATACGTTCTGCGATTTCATCTACCTTTTCAGCAGTGTCATCATACATTTTTCGAATTGGCTGTGGAGTACAAAGAAATTATGTCCCTTGATATTCCAGTGGAAACCGCGAAGATTAGTGTAATACACTTGGAAGTCAGCTAAGAGTTGTTGCAAAGATACTACTACGTTGTTTGCTCCTGATTCGTTCAATTTGATAAATTCTAAAGTTTTCATATTCTTCTATTTTTAATGATTTATACTTGTTCTCTTTTTTCTGTACTGCAAAGATAAGGCGTAAAATGCTTGCTGTCAAACTGAAAATTTCTATCTTTGCATAGATAGAAATCTATAACTTAATAAGATTTGATAGATGACGATACAACAATTAGAATATATACTGGCTGTAGATCAGTTCAGGCATTTCGCACGGGCAGCTGAATATTGTCGTGTGACACAGCCTACTTTGAGTGCAATGATTCAGAAGCTGGAAGATGAACTGGGAGTAAAGTTGTTCGATAGGACAGTGCAACCCGTTTGTCCGACACCTATCGGGCAGAAAGTGATAGACCAGGCTCGCGTGATTCTGGCGCAGGCAGCTCAAGTGAAAGAAATAATCAGTGAAGATAAGCAGTCATTGTCAGGCGTATTCCGCTTGGGGGTATTACCTACTATCGCTCCCTACCTGCTTCCTCGCTTCTTTCCTCAACTAATGGAAAAATATCCCGAACTGGATATTCGTGTCACGGAGATGAAGACGCAGGATATTCAGCAGGCTTTGCATGTCGGAGATTTGGATGCGGGAATTATTGCCAGCAAACTGGAAGACTCATTTCTGACCGAAGAAACTCTTTTCTTATGAGCAATTTTACGCTTATGTGTCACGAAAAGAATCCTCTTTCAAGCATGATATGATCCGTACTTCTGATATAACAGGCGAACGTCTCTGGCTTTTGGATGAAGGGCATTGCTTCCGTGACCAGCTTGTTCGTTTTTGCCAAATGGAAGCGGTGAAAGTCAGCCAAATGGCTTATCGGCTGGGAAGTATGGAAACGTTTATGCGAATGGTGGAAAGCGGGAAGGGGATTACCTTTATTCCCGAACTGGCAGTGACACAGTTGACAGAGGAACAACGGCAACTCGTTCGTCCGTTTGCCATTCCCCGACCTACACGGCAAGTGGTACTGGTAACAAATAAAGATTTTATTCGCCACAGTCTCTTATGCGTCCTGAAAGAGGAAATAAAGGCGGCAGTTCCTAAAGAAATGTTGTCATTACAATCTATTCAATGTTTGTTGTGAGCTGATACTGATATTTGTCGGACTATTATGTTTGCCGGGGTTTGTTCTATGCTCCGGCTTTTGTTTTCTTGAACCATTCACTTATTTCGGTCCCTTTGAAATAGATAATCAAGGAGCTGACGATCACGACCATTCCTGCAACGGTACTAAAAGTCGGATATTCGTCAGGGAGCATGATCCAGCTAAGTACGGCGCCCAGTATCGGGTTGATCAACCGGCACATATTGATGTCGCTCACTTTGGCGCCTTTGCTTTGTAAGGCGATAAACCAGAAGCTGAAGGCGAATACAGATATGAATACCAGTATCGCAAGGCTGGCATAAAATCCGCCGGGTTTTCCGATAAAAGAATGATAACCTTCCGTGCCCAAGCCCACCATATATATAAGCAGACCTCCGAAGAACATCTGCACCGCATTCAGGAAAATAGGATTCACCTTTCCTTTGTCTTCTGAAACGGAGATAGCGGAATACCCTTGAAAGATAATACTTAGCAGTAAAAGTACGATTCCCGTAATTCCTTTCCAGTCGAGTGGTGCACCGTTGCTTCCCATTCCGATAATCAGGAACAGGCCGATGAGGCTGACAATAAGACTGATAATCTTATGAGTGTTCAGTTTGTCATTACTTGCGAGCAAGTGCGCTAACAGGACATTAATCAAAGGTGTCATTCCCATAATAATGGACGATATAGCTCCGCTTACAAAGTCTACACCGAAGTAAAAAGCAGTATATCCCATAAACATATTGATAAGAATCAGATTCAGGAACAGTTTACTGTGTTGACGGATTTCCCGCCACATACCCTTGTGCCAGGTATAAGCGAAAAGAATAATCCCAACAGTGGTAAAGCGGATACCGGCGAAGTTCATAGGGGTGAAGTCATAGCTCAATCCTTGTTTGATAAACGGGTTTACAATAGCCCATAGGATAGAAGCCAATATGGCGTAAAAAAGTCCTTTCTTCATTTTATTTGCTAGTCTTTTATTCAAAAATGCTGCAAAGATACAAATAATTAGGTAGATGCGTTTTGTTTCTTTGGGATAATTCTTTATATTTGGCAAATCAACCATTTATATAATAGTTATGAAAAAGTACATTGCAGAAATGATTGGAACGATGGTACTCGTTCTTATGGGATGCGGAAGTGCTGTTTTTGCCGGTAGTGTAACAGGTACAGTAGGTGCTGGCGTGGGAACGGTCGGCGTAGCTTTGGCATTCGGTCTTTCAGTGGTAGCGATGGCGTATGCTATCGGAGGAATTTCGGGATGTCACATTAATCCTGCCATCACATTGGGAGTGTTCCTTACCGGGCGTATGAACGGAAAAGATGCAGGTATGTATATGATTTTCCAGGTAATCGGAGCTATTATCGGTTCGGCTATTCTTTTTGCTTTAGTTTCTACCGGTGCTCATGACGGGCCTACAGCGACAGGTTCGAACGGCTTTGGCGAAGGAGAGATGTTGCAGGCATTCATAGCAGAAGCTGTGTTTACTTTTATTTTTGTATTGGTGGTGCTCGGCTCTACCGATCCGAAGAAGGGAGCAGGCAATCTGGCAGGACTTGCCATCGGTTTGACTCTTGTATTGGTACATATTGTATGTATTCCTATCACAGGGACTTCTGTAAACCCGGCACGTAGTATTGCTCCGGCATTATTCCAGGGCGGCGAAGCGTTGTCACAGTTGTGGCTGTTCATCATTGCACCTTTTGTGGGAGCTGCTTTGAGTGCGGTGGTGTGGAATTATTTTGGAGATAAGAAATAACTTGTTTATATAATAAAAGTAAGAGGGCGACAGTTTTGAAGTGCACCCCAAAAGTTAGACAAAAAACTTTTGGGGTGCATTCTTTATGAAATACACTTTTGAAAAAAAGCTCAATATAGTGAGCAGGGTAAAAGCCGGTTGTCCAATTAGACAGTTGGCAAAAGAAAACAACCTACACGAGAATAAAATTCTTGATGGGGTACGTTTATATGATAGATACGGGGTTGATATCCTAAGAAAACGTTCCAAGATAAAAGCCTACAAGTGATTTTAAGGAACAGGTTGTACGCGAGATATTGGAAAAAGGATTACCTTTGTCCCATGCATTGATAAAGTACCGTATAAGCCGTACAGCACTTGAAGGCTGGGTTCGTACGGTTCGTAAACATGGATATCCGGAATTACATATATTTAGACGTAAAGGCAGACCTTCTCAAACTATGGCAAGACCTAAGAAAAAAGAACCTCAGACAGAATTGGAAAAGCTTCAGGCGGAAAACTTGCGCCTGAGGGCAGAGAATGCGTTACTAAAAAAAGTGAAGGCCTTAGTCGAGGAACAGGAAGCCCGGGCACGTCTCAATGGGCAGAAGCCATCGACGAACTAAGGTCCGAATATCCTCTTGACTTATTATTGGAGTTAAGAAAGATGGCTCGTTCCGTATTCTATTATCATCTGAAACGGCTTGAGGAACCAGATAAATACGCAGTGGAGAAAGAAGAAATCAAATCCATTTTCCATGAGCACAAAGGACGTTATGGCTATAGACGTGTCACTTGGGAGATGCGGAACCGTGGTTATGTCATCAACCACAAGACCGTGCAGCGTCTCATGACAGAAATGCATATCAAATGCAAGATGCGCAAGGTGCGTTATCGTTCTTATAAAGGAGAAGTTGGCAGTCTCGCCCCAAACATAATCGGGCGTAACTTTGTTGCTACTGAGCCAAACCGTAAATGGGCGACTGATGTAACACAGATAAATATAGGGGCTACGAAACTATATCTGTCGCCTATTCTTGATATGTTCAATGGTGAGATTATTTCCCATAACATATCTAACAGCCCTAATCTTGAACAAATATATGACATGCATAACCTTGACGGACTCGTACTTCATTCTGATCAAGGTTGGCAATACCAACACTTCGGATATCGGAAAAGGCTTGAAGGGCATCATATAATTCAAAGTATGTCGAGAAAGGGAAACTGTCTGGACAACTCTATGATGGAGAATTTTTTCAGAATTATGAAATCTGAGCTTCTATACGCTGAAAAGTTCGAGTCTCCGGAAGACTTCACAAAGGCTTTGGAAGAATATATAGATTATTATAATAATAAAAGAATCAAGTCCCGAGTTAAAAGGAAAGAGTCCAGTACAATACCGAACTCTTTCTATAACTGGATAATGTTTAACCAGTCCAAATTTTTGGGGTCACTTCATTTCACAACTACCGCCCTCTTTTTGCGTAATTAATATATTATATTAAAAAAGAGTGTTTTTCACGCAGAATTAATAAATCAGGGAAATTGTACTTTATAATTTTTATTCCGTCATATAAAGTTCTGACACGGATATTCAGTCCCTTTTTCCCTCTATCTGTTCTTCTATCTTATCCAGTTTGAAAGACACATATCCTTCGCCTAAACGTTGAGGAGAATCTCCTTCACTGTTATGACGGAATTCCAGATTGATATATTCGTCCTCCGCATTGCTTCGTCGGCAGTGGAAGCAGTCTCTTCTTTGTCGTTAATCACCAGATTCAGGAAATGTTTTTATCTTCACTATGGGTACCGTAGTACTGGAATTCAATCGTCAGATACTTCTTATCCTTATAATCCACATATAAGTAGCGTTGATTTTATCATCCCCGATCTTTTCTTCTGTATTTTCTTCATCGTCCATGGTGACGATCTCTTTTGTTAACACTTTCGTAATATCTCTCACTTGGATATTGTAGTCATATCCGTTTACGGGTTGCTCCAGCTCGTTGAATATAACAAAGGCACGTTGTCCGTTTTCCCAAATTTCATCGCCTCCCATGCCTGCGAATTACTCGGGAACATCGTCTTTCCATTATCCAAAGTGAAATAAAATTCTTTGCTATCCTCACTGATTTGGTTGATAGTGCTGATAACCAATGAACGCGATTGATGATCATTGTCGTCCAGGCACGATTGCAGCAATCGGTAAGGTGATTATGATAGCTAAAGTTAAGGCAATGAATTTAAATTTCTTCATATACTTACTAGGTTATAGATTTTAATAATATTTATGTTTTCTGTAGTGAAAATGCGGGGAGGATAGAAAATATTGCATTCGGATCTGTTAAAGAAACAAAAGTACTAAAAGAGTTGTTCTCTCTATGCAGTATTTCTATCTTTGCTGCATTTATAAGGTAAACACGTGTATAAGAGAATGGAAGAATTAGAGTTGTCGGAACAATGTAGGCTGGGAAATAATCGGGCCCGCAAGGAACTGTATGAGCAGTATGCGGGGCGCATGCTTGGCATCTGTCTTCGCTATACCGGCGACCGTGATACGGCCCAGGATCTGCTTCACGACGGCTTTATAAAGATATTCGATTCTTTCGACAAGTTCACCTGGAGAGGTGAAGGCTCCTTACGAGCCTGGATGGAGCGGGTAATAGTCAACACGGCTTTGCAATATCTTCGGAAAAATGATGTAATGAATCAGTCGGCGCCTTTGGAAGAGTTGCCCGAGAAGTACGAAGAGCCGGATGCTTCCGATGTAGAAGCGATACCACAAAGAGTATTGATGCAGTTTATCGAAGAACTTCCCGCCGGCTATCGTACTGTGTTCAATCTTTATACGTTTGAAGACAAATCACACAAAGAAATCGCTCAGGTATTAGGCATTAATGAAAAATCTTCAGCTTCGCAACTGTTTCGTGCGAAGCGTGTAGCAAAAAGAGTAAAAGAATGGATAATGCATAATGGATAGATATGGAAGAGAAAGAATTGTGGATGAATAAGTTGAAGGAGAAGCTCGAAGATTATTCGGAGCCGATACCGGCTTCCGGTTGGGAACAACTGGAGAAAGAGCTTATGCCTCCTGTGGAGAGGAAGATATATCCTTATCGAAAATGGATGATGGCTGCTGCAGCTATTATATTACTAGCTTTGTTTCTTCTGTAAGTCTGTATTTTCTGGGTACGCCTGCCGCTGACGAAATACGTCATACGCAAACCCCTGCATTGGCTTCCGTACCGGACGCATTGCCTGCGGTGCAACAGCCGGATGCGCAAGGTGCAACGGCAGATCCTGTGTCGCGTCCTATGCTAAAGACAGATAGACTGGCGAAAACAGAACACAATATTTCCGAACAAAATACGTATACCGATCAATCTGTTATTCAGAATGAAGATGAGCTTTCCGGCAACAGATGATAAGATTGATAATGGAAGAAAAAGAGAAGACATGGAAAGCTAGTGAAAGACGCGAATGCTGGTCAAAAAAAGCAAGCGTTGGAAACGGAAGAACCTAGAAACAACAGACCGCGCCGTCCTTCGAGTAGAGACAAACTTCATATTCCGACAGAAAAGAAAGATCTTCTCAAAAGGGAACATTGGTCAATGGGGTTTGCCGTCGGAAATTCCGGAGGTGCTTCGACGGAGGTAGGGGGAGGTACCCAATATCTGTCTCGAGTAAGTATGGCTGCTGTTTCTAACGGCTTGATGAATATACCGGAAGATAAAACATTGGTGTTTGAAGACGGTATACCTTATCTGCGTCAGGCAAAGCAGGTGGTTGATATTAAGCATCATCAGCCTATTTCTGTGGGATTGTCCGTTCGTAAAAGCTTGGGTAAAGGGTTTTCTGTTGAAAGTGGATTGACCTATACACTGCTTTCTTCGGATGTAAAACTGGCGGATGGCAATCAGGAAGTGGAGCAGAAACTGCATTATATCGGTATTCCGTTGCGTGCCAACTGGAACTTCCTTGGATAAGAAACTCGTCACTCTTTATGTTTCCGGCGGCGGTATGATAGAAAGTATCTGGTGCAGTCGGCGTACAGTTAAATGCGACGAAACGTATAGGTATCTACATGGAACCCGGTGTTGCTTATTTCTTTGATGATGGTTCGAGCGTACAGACTATCCGCAAGGAAAATCCGTTTAATTTCAATATACAGGCAGGTATCCGATTTACATATTAATGAAAAACTTTTCTATAAACTTGTCGACATTGGTGGATATTGCTTGGGTTACTCTCGCTAAGTCGTCTTTATTATTTGGGTGGGTCCGACCAGTGGAAAGATAAGCGTAGTTCGGGCGGAAGTTAAGATGGGACGCTGAGTTTTGTGACTGTTGCTTTTGACGAACGTATTACATTTCTTTCTGCATTCATTCTGTCCCGCATTATGTGATATGACGGGATTTCTTCATGGACGTGCCGGAGGGTGGCCGAGACTTTTGTCTGCTTCCGAACGAAAAAAATGCCAGTATCTATTGACATTGCCTGTCGGACACTGGCTTATTATGATGTGGCTAATTTGGCTCAAAAGATTAAAGTACCGGGATTTTATTCGTATGGCTATAATGACAACACTTGTCCGCCTACCACGGTGACGGCCGCGTTGAATGTAATTACAGCCCCGAAAACGATTGTGGTAACTCCTGTTTCCGCTCATTGGCGTTTTGAGGAAACCAACCGTAAATCTATTGAATGGATGAAAAAGCGTATTAATTGACTACTACCGTAGTGAAATACTCTTTAAATACCTCCGCAGCTTTTTCAAGTTGTTCGGGGGTATTTTCTTTTACGTCTTTCAGCTTGTATTCCTGTTCCATCGCTTCGTACTTGTGTACGCCCAGAGTATGATAAGGAAGGATCTCCACCCGTTGAATCATCTTATACTTTCCGAGAGCTTCTCCCAATTGTCGGATGTCTTCTTCAAAATCGCTGTATCCGGGTACTAGCACATAGCGCAGCCAGAAAGGTTTTCCGTTCTCTTCCAACCAGGTTGCCGTGCGGATGGTTTGCTCGTTACTTCTTCCGGTCAGTGCTTGATGGCGTGCAGGATTGAACTCTTTAATATCCAGCAATACGAGGTCTGTTAGTTGGAAAAGTTTCTCTACGTCTTCATTCCAAAGACCGCCGTTGCTGTCTATACATACATGAATCCCTTTCTCTTTCAGTTCGCGCACCAACGGGACTAGCGCTTTGGCCTGAAACGTAGGTTCTCCTCCGGAGAAAGTGACTCCTCCGCGTTTCCGAAAAAAGGACGTTGACTCATAGCCATGCGGACGATTTCTTCCGGTGGGGTAGGTGTGCCTCCTTTTCCGGCTATCGTGTCGGGGTTGGCACAATACAGGCAGCGGAAATTGCATCCTTGAAGAAAAACGACGAGCCGTAAGCCCGGCCCGTCGAATGTTCCCATACTTTCGTATGAATGTACGTTTATCGTCATATTGAGTAGATCTGATTACATACGTTCGTGGAAGCTACGGCTGATAACTTCCAATTGATGTTCGCGACTCAACTTCACGAAGTTTACGGCATAGCCGGAAACACGGATGGTAAGTTGCGGATATTTCTCCGGATGTTCCATCGCGTCATAAAGCATTTCACGGTTCAGTACATTCACGTTCAGATGGTGAGCGCCTTTGGTGAAGTAACCGTCCAGCATTGTAACGAGATTTTCAACGCGATCCTCTTCGGTAGCTCCCAATGATTTCGGACGATAGAGAATGTATTACTGATACCGTCTTGTGAGTCACGGTAACGCAAGTTTGGCTACGGAACTCAGAGATGCGATGGCACCGTTCTTATCGCGTCCGTGCATCGGGTTAGCACCCGGAGCGAAGGCACCACGCCTTTGGCGCGTCCGTCCGGAGTAGCACCTGTCTTCTTGCCATACATCACGTTGGAAGTGATAGTGAGCAAAGATAAAGTAGGACGGGCATTTTGTAAACCGGGAAGTTTCTTCAATTCTTCGCTGAAGAAATAGACCAGGTCAACACCCAGATGGTCTACCTTGTCGTTGTCATTACCGAAGCAAGGGAATTCGCCTTGAATGTCGAAACCTTCTGTCAGACCTATATCGTTGCGGCGTGCGGTAACTTTAGCGTATTTGATAGCTGACAATGAATCGAGCGCAATAGAAAGTCCGGCTACGCCGTAGGCAAGGTTAATGCGCGGGTTAGTATCTACGAGAGCCATTTGGGCTTTTTCGTAGTAATACTTATCATGCATGTAATGGATGATGTTCATCGCTTCGTTATAGACGCGGGCGATTTCCGTCAATACTTTCTTGTAGTTGCTCCATTACTTCTTCAAAGTTCAGTGTGTCGCTGGTTAGTACGGGGATATTCTTCACCATTACTGTACCGGTGTTTTCGCAACGTCCGCCGTTGATGGCAAGCAACAGAGCTTTTGCCAGATTACAGCGTGCACCGAAGAATTGGATTTGTTTGCCTATCTCTTGGTAGGATACACAACAGGCGATACCATAGTCGTCACAGTGACGTACTTCGCGCATCAGGTTATCGTTTTCATATTGGATGGAAGAAGTGTCGATAGATACTTTAGCACAGAATTCTTTGAATCCTTCCGGCAGTTCGGGACTCCACAGTACAGTCAAGTTTGGTTCTGGTGAAGGGCCGAGGTTGTACAAGGTTTGCAGAAAGCGAAAGGAAGTCTTTGTCACTTGGTACGTCCGTCGTTGAGGCGTCCGCCAATAGCTTCGGTTACCCAAGTAGGATCACCGGCAAAGATATCGTTGTAAGACTGCATACGCAGGTGGCGCACCATACGGAGTTTGATGACGAACTGGTCAATTAGTTCCTGCGCGAATGATTCTGTGATCGTTCCTTGCTCAATTCATATTCAATGTAAATGTCAAGAAAAGAAGAGACGTTACCCAGAGACATAGCAGCACCGTCTTGCTCTTTTACAGCGGCCAGATAAGCCATGTACACCCATTGTACTGCTTCTTGGGCGGTGTATGCGGACGGCTCAAATCGAGTCCATAGTATTCACCCATTACTTTCATGTCTTTCAAGGCTTTGATTTGCTCTGCCACTTCTTCGCGCAAGCGGATACGGGCTTCAGTCATCGGACCGGTAAGGTTACGCAGATCTTCTTGTTTAGCCTCAATCAATCGGTCGATACCATAAAGTGCCAGACGACGGTAGTCACCGATGATGCGTCCGCGTGCGTAGTTATCGGGCAGTCCGGTCAGGAAACCCAATGAACGGAATGAGCGGATTTCTTCAGTATATACGTCGAACACGCCATCATTGTGTGTCTTGCGGTAGTGAGGTGAAGATATCTTTCACACGGTCGTCCACTTCCACGCCGTTTTCGTGGCAAGCCTTGCTTACTACGTTGATACCTCCGAAAGGCTTGATAGCACGTTTCAGAAGCTCGTCTGTTTGCAGACCGACGATCAGTTCGTTTTCTTTGTCGATATATCCGGCCTTGTGTGAGAAGTAGATACAGTAGCGTTATCAAGCGAGCGTACTCCGTTATTGGCTTCTTTCTTCTGCCAGTGCTTCGAGGCAACGGTTCCATACGGCTTTTGTACGTTCGGTAGGTCCTTCAAGGAAAGAAGCGTCTCCGTAGTACGGAGTGATGTTATGACTTACGAAATCTCTGACGTTGATTTCGTGCTCCAAAGACCGTCTTTAAAGATCTTATTTAATTCCATAAAATGATAAAATTAGAGGTTGTAGTTATCCTTTTCTTTAGAGCGCACAAAGTTACAACGTTTTTCATATAATCGGCATAAATATGCCCTATTTTATGCTTTTCAACATAAAATACCTGGATATTGCTATTCTTGGATTGTTTTTTTTTGTGAAAACTCTTGATGTTCGTGATTTTTTGGCCATAAATGATTCTGCTTTATATCGGGATATTTTTAAATAGAGACTGACTGAGTCCATAGAGATTTTTTTGTAAAGCAGATAAATACTCCCTTGCCAGCAACTGTTTTCTTGTATCTCCATTGGCGAAAACGGGCGCATGATACATCTTTCCGCAGGTCTTGGCGTAAGCTATCTGTATGGACTCTTCGTCCAAAGCCTCCCAGCGAGCTTTCACCCGCATCTCCTGAACCGCTTCATACGCTAATTTCTGTACATGGAAACGATCCGTAACCCGTTTGGCAGCAGGGAAGCAAGTCCGGGCAATCTGTTCCATATTGGGAGCCATATCCAATGTTATCTCACGCACCTGGTAGCGGCGACGACGCGAAAGTTTAAGCAGGACAGAGGTAACCGTGCAAACATCCGTACCTTTAATGATACCAATAATACTGCCTTTACCACCGTGAGTCTCTTTATTAATCAACACAGTATAGAGTTCTCCACGGGAAAGAGCCACTTCGTCAATACAGACGTAGGCACCAATGTTCTTCTCAAACAGGAGCCAGTTCTCTGCGTGAGCAAGCTGATCCCAGTGTAGGTAATTACTTAAATGGTTGCGGTATTGACGTTCCAACAAATCCCCGTCAACGCCATATAAAGTACCCAATAACTTGCAACTGATCGGATAATTATCAATATAGTTCTTTTAAAAAGACGCAAAGTCTTGCGTCAAACGAGTACCCTCAGCCACCATACGCCAATTGCGGGAAATATACTCATTGCTGCTTTTCAAAATCCAACGGCGACGACGGAGGTTCAAAAAGACTTTCTTGCCACGAAGAGGAAAGTCTTGAACAACAACAGGCTCATAAAACCCTTTACTCTCTGTTTCTTGACCAGCATACTTCTCGGGGAGCTGATTCTTCTCCTCAAGGTAAATGATAACTTCATTCATGCTTTCCTTCACATCAACAAGATCAAAGTAATCCAAAGTTCCTTCAGGAAGAAGAAGGTGATAACCATTTAACTTCATAAGCTATTAATTTGGAGACAAAGATAACAATTTATATATTTAACCCTCAGGGTTATTCATTGATCCGAAATCAGTGTTCTTTAACAAATAATTTTGGAACATTATTCGCTCTAAATATTTGTTAGTTTCAAAAACTTCCTCTACTTTTGCGCTCCGAAAAAGGAGAGGTGCTCGAGTGGTTGAAGAGGCACGCCTGGAAAGCGTGTATACCCCTAAAGGGTATCACGAGTTCGAATCTCGTTCTCTCCGCACATTGTTTGTAAAAATGTTTAGTTTTTTGTAGAAACGACTACTTTGGTTAAACAAAGTAGCCGTTTTTTAGTATCGTTTCCGGGCTGTTATTCCAAGTCTTCAATAATCTTCTTCACGTCCACAGGTTGTAATCGACCATATACCTTCTCGCCGATCATCACTACCGGAGCCAGTCCGCAGGCGCCTACACAACGCAGACAGTCTAATGAGAACTTTCCGTCCGGGGTAGTGTCACCGACTTCGATACCTAATACACGTTTGAACTCTTCCAGCAGTTTTTCGGAACCACGTACATAACAAGCTGTACCCATGCAAACAGAGATGGGATGCTTTCCTTTGGGAGTCATGGTAAAGAAAGTGTAGAAAGTCACGACTCCATACACTTTCGATACGGGAATTCCAAGTTTGGAAGCGATGATACGTTGTATTTCTTCCGGCAGGTAACCTTGGAGATGTTGTGCTTCATGCAGAATGTTGATTAGTTCGCCCGGATTATTTCCGTGCTTGTCGCAAATCGTTTTGATTTGCTCTGCTACGTCACAGGCTAGTTTGATATCTGACATAATACTCTTCGTTTACAGTTAATCCATAGATTTGTTGAAATAGTGCGTGTGCAATAGCGTTTCCGATATCTCGCCCAGTGGTTTGCCGAGATATTCTTCGTACAAGGTCTTGATGTATGGATTCTCGTGCGATTTGCGCAAAGGCTTGTTGGTGTCTTCGCGGTAGAGTGCGTTGGCGCGTGCATACAATATTTCCGAGTTGCCGTGATGCAACGGCTGTCCGCCTCCTCCGATGCAACCTCCGGGGCAAGCCATAATTTCGATTACATGATATTCGTTGTGCCCGTTTCGTATATCTTCCAGTAGATGGCGGGCGTTGCCTAGTCCGTGTGCGATGCCTACTTTTAATTCAAATCCGTTTAGGTTGATAGTAGCACGACGTACTCCACTCAATCCGCGTACTTGCTCGAAATTTACGTTTTTCAGAGATTCTCCGGTATAGATTTCATAAACAGAGCGGAGGGCAGCTTCCATTACACCACCTGTTGTACCGAAAATAACGCCGGCACCAGTGGATTCTCCCATGGGGTTATCGAACGGGCTATCCAACACCAGCGGAAAACCTATATTAGCCCGTTTGATAAGTCGGGCGAGCTCGCGGGTGGAGATAGAGTAGTCCACATCGGGGATTCCGTTTACCTTAAACTCGTCGCGGGCACATTCATATTTCTTTGCCAGGCAGGGCATGATAGAAACGACTACCAGCTTTTCTCTGGGAATTCCCATCTTTTCCGCCCAATAGGATTTGGCGATAGAACCGAACATCTGTTGCGGTGAACGGGCGGTGGATGGAATGTCCAGCATATCCGGGAAGTGATGTTCGAAGAAGTTCACCCATGCCGGACAGCAGGAGGTCAGGATAGGTAACCGTACGGACTTATCTCCGTTGAGATAGCGCGTCAGACGGTTTAGTATTTCCGAGCCTTCTTCCATGATGGTGAGGTCGGCGGCAAAGTCAGTATCGAATACATAGTCGAATCCCAGTTCACGCAGGGCATAAACCATTTTTCCGGTTACCAGTGTGCCGGGAGGAAAACCGAATTCTTCGCCCAGGGCAGCACGTACGGCAGGGGCTGTTTGCACAATCACCACTTTATCCGGGTTAGCTAAGTCGTCGAGCAGGCGGTTCGTATAATCGCGTTCGGTCAGTGCACCCACCGGACAGACAGCTACGCATTGTCCGCAATAGGTACATTCGCTTTCCGTCATCATCCGGTCAAAGGCAGGGGCTATTGTCGTGTTGAATCCGCGACGGATGGCACCGAGTGCACCGACTGTCTGAACATCGTTGCAGACACTTTCGCAGCGGCGACAGAAAATACATTTATCCATGTTGCGCACGATAGAGGCAGTGATTTCCCGCTTGCGGGGAGAAAGTTCGCCGCCATTGAAAGGCATTTCGCGGATATTGAAGCGTAGCGCCAGTGTCTGAAGTTCGCAGTTGCCGCATTTGGGACAGGTGAGACAGTCGTTGGGATGATCCGACAGGATAAGCTCGGCTACCACTTTGCGTGCGTTCATCACACGTAGCGTACTGGTTTTCACTATCATTCCTTCCGTGCAACGGGTAGCGCAGGCGGGAGCTAGATTGCGGCGTCCTATTACCTCGACTACGCAGATGCGACAGGAAGCAGGATTGTTCTTTTATGCAGGTGCCTTTCAGGTCGATGTGACACAAAGTAGGTATGTTGATGCCGATTTTGCCGGCAGCTTCAAGGATGGTACTTCCTTCGGGTACGGTGATGAAATGACCGTCTATCTGGAGGGTGATTTGTTTATCTTCCATAGTAATCGATTTTAGCAGACAAGAATAGCGTTGAATTTGCAGCGTGCCATGCACATGCCGCACTTGATACATTTGTCCGGGTTGATGACGTGCGGTTTGCGTACTAAACCACTGATGGCATCCGCCGGACAGTTCTTGGCACATAAGTGGCAACCGATACAAAGTTCCGGATTGATCGTGTAGGTCAGCAGGGACTTGCATTGTTTGGCGCGGCAGGTCTTGTCTCTGACGTGTTCCAGATATTCGTCATAGAAGTTGTCCAGTGTAGACAAAACCGGATTGGGGGAGGTTTGTCCTAGTCCACAGAGGGCAGTATCTTTTATCACCTGTCCCAGTGTGGCAAGGGTATCCAGGTCTTTTTCCGTACCTCGTCCTTCTGTTATTTTGTTTAGCAATGCGTTTGTTGCCGATACGGCAGGGAGTACATTTACCGCAGGATTCTTCTACAGTAAGTCCAGATAGAAGCGGGAGACGGATACCATGCAGTCGTCCTCATCCATGACAATCATTCCTCCGGAACCCATCATGGAACCGGCGGAGAGAAGGTTATCAAAATCAATGGGAGTATCCAGATGTTTTTCTGTCAGACAGCCACCTGATGGTCCTCCTGTTTGTACAGCTTTGAATTTCTTTCCCCCTTTGATACCTCCTCCGATTTCATAGATTACTTCCCGGAGTGTAGTTCCCATAGGTACTTCGATCAGTCCGACATTATTAATCTTTCCTGCGAAGAGCAAACACTTTGGTTCCTTTGGAACGTTCTGTGCCAATTGCGGCAAACCAGTCAGCTCCTTTGGTTAGAATAATGGGAATGTTGGCAAGCGTTTCCACATTATTTACGTTGGTGGTTTACCCAGATAACCGGATTCGGCAGGGAAGGGAGGTTTCAGAGTCGGCTCTCCCCGTTTCCCTTCCATAGAGTGAATAAGGGCAGTTTCTTCTCCGCAGACAAATGCTCCGGCTCCATATCGTATTTCTATATCGAAGCTGAATTCTGTTCCTAAGAATATGATCTCCTAGTAATCCGTATTGGCGTGCCTGGTTGATAGCTGTTCTCAGTCGGTTGATAGCTAACGGATATTCGGCACGGATGTAAACTAAGCCTTTGGAAGAACCGATAGAGTAACCGCAGACGCACATCGCTTCTACGATAGAGTGCGGGTCTCCTTCCATAATAGAACGGTCCATAAATGCGCCGGGGTCTCCTTCATCGGCATTACACACCACGTATTTAATGTCCGATTTCTGTTTGTGGGCAAACTCCCATTTCAGTCCCGTCGGGAAACCGCCTCCGCCACGTCCGCGGAGTCCGGAACGTTTGATGATGTCGATTACATCTAGTGGTTGTTTGTTGAGAAGACAATCGGCTAATGCGAAATAACCTTTGCGGGCGATGTATTCTTCGATATTTTCGGGATCGATAAAACCACAGTTACGCAATGCGATGCGGAGTTGTTTCCGGTAGAAATCCATGTGCTTGGAGTCGCTGACGGTATGTTCCGTTTTAGGATCTACATACAGCAACCGTTTGATTCTTCGTCCTCCGATGATATGCTCGTTGATGATTTCTTCCGCATCTTCGGGAGTGACTTGGGTGTAAAAGGTATTATCGGGGATAATTTTCACGATAGGACCTTTCTCGCAGAAGCCGAAACAGCCTACGGTGATGACTTCTACTTTATCGGTGATTTCGTTCTTTTTGATAGCTTTCAGAAGATTGTCTGTAATACCTTGGCTGGAAGATGCTTACAGCCTGTACCACCGCAGATCAGTATCTGAAGATGTTGCGCACCGGAGGATAGTCCGTAGCACTTTTCGGAAACTTTCTCATTGCTTTCTTCGCGCAATAATAAGTTGTGCTCTGCTTTCTTCCTGATTGTAGCCAAATCATGGATAGATAGAATTTTCATAAGTATCAGAATTGTTAGTCGGTTTTTTGCAAATATAATTCTTTGTTTGAAATAACAGCGTAGTCTCGTACAAATAAAATTGTTCTTTGACGGAGGATTTAGGTAAATAAATCTCTATCTTCGTATTTAATAGGTAGTAAACCTAAAAAAGTATAACTGAAGTATGAGACGAATTTTTACTTGGACTCTATTTTTTATGCTTTCTGAATGTTGCGTCGGGACAGGAGATCCCGTTGCCGGAGAAGATGCCGCAGACACATCCGCGGGTACTGACTACTCCGGCGGGAAAGCGGGAAACATGGAATCTGATTAAAACCGAAGAATGGGCGAAAGATGTTTTCAATAAACTGAAGGAGCGGACGGAAGTATATACCCGGTTGACGGACGTTCAGCCGACGTGGTTGTTATCCCGTCTGGCAATGTACTGGAAGTCTCATGCCACGGAAGTATATGTGAAAGGAGAGACTTTCGATCATGCGGGAGGGAAGAAGGCTCCTTATCCTACGGTGCGTTATACCGGTACGCGAGGAACAACTGCCACTCACGGCCGTCCTAAGTTGGCGGATGTCGTTCCTTATGATGATGAGGATGGGAACGTCACTTTCTGCAATAATGCACTTCCCGACCGTCCTATGGAGAGTGTACACCCATCGAAAACAGGCCGGAATATTGAAAGCCTGAACTGCGAAATCCTGGGAATTGCCCGTGACGCCGCTTTCCTCTATTGGATGACGGGGGACGGGAAGTTTGCAAAGCTGGCTGCCGGTGTCTTTGATACGTATATGACCGGAATTTATTACAGGAATGTTCCTGTTGACCTGAATCACGGTCATCAACAGACTTTGGTGGGACTGACTTCTTTTGAGGTAATTCACGAAGATGCATTGCATATCGCTGTACCTTTATACGATTTTCTATATAATTATCTAAAGGCCAATTACCCGGATAAAATGACAATCTACGCCGGAGCTTTTAAGAAATGGGCGGATAATATCATAGCGAACGGTGTACCTCATAACAACTGGAATTTGCTACAGGCACGGTATATTATGAATGTCGGATTGGTATTGGAAGACAATAAGGAATACGCAGACGGTAAAGGACGCGAATACTATATTGATTACGTATGAACCGTTCCGGAATCCGCCAGTGGAGTCTGACGCGATTGGCGGATTATGGTTTCGATATAAATACGGGAATTTGGGCGGAATGTCCGGGATATAGCAGTGTGGTAATCAATGATTATGCAAATTTTGCCAATCAGTTTGACACAACTTGCATTATGATTTGGTGAAAGCAATGCCTGTACTGTCGAAAGCGGTGGCGGCTACTCCTCAATATCTGTTTCCTAATCGTATGATTTGTGGCTTTGGAGATACACATCCGGGGTATTTGAGTACGAATTTCTTTATCCGTATGATACAGAATGCACAGGCGAACGGAAAGAAGGAGCAGGAAGATTATTTCACGGCTTTGCTGAAATGCCTGAATCCGGATTTGGATGCGGATAAAGGGGAAAAGAAGAATGTGCGTGTATCTGTCAATTCTTTCTTTGAAGATAAGCCTTTGACGCTAACTCCAATGTGAAGCCGGGAAAGATAGAGGATTATGTCTCTCCTTTGTTTTATGCTCCCAATGTGTCATGGCTGGTGCAACGTAACGGTATGAACCCGCGTAACAGCCTGATGATTTCGTGAATGCAAGTGAAGGAAACCACATGCACGCTAACGGCATTTCGATGGAGCTTTACGGAAAAGGGTATGTGCTGGGACCGGATGCGGGTATCGGGCTTTTCCTTTGTATAGCGGACTGGATTATGCGGAATATTATTCTCAATTCCCCAGTCATAATACAGTTTGTGTGGATGGAATTTCGAGTTATCCGGTGATGAAAAGTAACCATTCTTTCGATTTGCTTTCCTGTTTCCCGGCATCAGCGGAACCGGGCAAGGCAGTTTACTTCTGTTACGTATAGTAATGTTTATTTCCGTGAACCGGAAAGCGAGCGGATCAGACCCGTATGATGAGTATTGTCACTACCGGGGCTGATACGGGGTATTATGTCGATGTATTCCGCAGCCGGAAAGAGAAAGGAGGGGATAAGATGCACGATTACTTCTATCATAACCTAGGTCAGACAATGACACTAACGGCTGCCGACGGCACGGATTTGAATTTGCAGCCTACGGAAGAACTCGCCTTTGCGGGAGCACATCTTTACGCTTACTCTTATTTGTATGATAAGAAAGTGGCTGCGACCAATAAGGATGTGAAAGCAACTTTCACCATAGATATGAAAGATAAGGCGGTGATGATATATACATGAATCTTTGGATGAAAGGCGAACCGGATCGTGAAATCTTTACGGCGCTTGCTCCTAATGACCGAAGGGCTAAGCCGTACACCGAATATGCCCTATAATATAAAGGAGCAGCCGACGCTGACATTTGTGGCCCGTCAGCATGGAGAGCTTGGAATCGTCCTTTTGTGTCTGTCTATGAGCCGAGTACGAAGAAAGAGCCGTCGGCCATTGAGTCGGTTTCTTACTTCGATGTGGAGGAAACTGCTTTGAATGACTTTGCAGGAATTTGTGTAAAAAGTAAGAACGGACGCATCGACCACATATTCTCTCTATCTGATGCCGCACAAACCGCTACTTATCAAGGAATGAAAGTGAAAGCGGATTATGCGGTTATCAGCAATGAATATGATGGAAACCGGACTTTATTCCTGGGAAACGGCACCTTGTTGGTTGCACCAGGAATAAGGATTCAGGCCGATACTGTTGCTAATGTATTGCTTGAAAAGAAACAGGGGAAATGGTATATTATTTCTTCTGCTCCCTGTACGGTTGTTATTGAAGGAAAAAAGATAAAAAACGGAACGGTATCGGAATCCACATTAGTATCTAATAAAAATTGGAAATGAATAAATTGGGAAGAATAACAATCACATTTTTGCTTGCTTTGACAGGTTTGGGCGTACAAGCGAAAATCATTACTTATCCTGTTCCGACAGGCATCTACTATGCCCGTCACAACGATGATTATACTGTAAAAGTGCGACAGGTGGGAAAAAAGGAGTGGGTAGACCTGTATGAATATAATGTAAAGGTGGATATGGATACGAAGTCCGATGCCACAATGGTACAATTCGATTTCTCCGGAAAGGTGGAAGTTCTTGTGCAAAAGAACAATGGCGAGACTCCGTTCGGCAGTAGTGCGTCCACTATCTAAAGGTATTCATCCGGAGATAGACGGAAATTTTCTGCTGTTCACATTGGATAAACCACAAAAACTCTCTGTAGAGTTCAACGGTGACCGTTTGAGTAACCTGCACGTGTTTGCCAATCCTATCATTGAGAATGTACCGGATAAGAACGATCCGAATGTGATGTATTTTGAGTCCGGTATACACGAACCCACAGATGTGGCAGGCAAATGCTTCCGTATTCCTTCCAACACGACTGTCTATCTGGAAGGTGGAGCGGTGCTGAAAGGTTGCCTGACTTGCGACAGTGTAGAGAATGTAAAGATTCTGGGACACGGTATGTTGCTTGAACCGCAGCAGGGAATATCGCTTACTCCAAGAATGTACTGATTGAGGGGATTACAGTCATCAACTCACGACATTATACAGTTTCCGGCGGACAGTCTACCGGAATCACCATAAAGAACTTGAAATCATTTAGCTATCAGGGGTGGAGTGATGGATTGGATTTTATGTCTTGCTCGGATGTGAGTGATTGATGATGTATTTTCTCCGTAATTCAGACGACTGTATAGCCATCTATACGCATCGTTGGAATTATTATGGAGATTCTCGTAATATCCGTGTACTTAATTCTACACTATGGGCGGATATTGCTCACCCTATCAATATCGGTACGCATGGGAATACGAAACGGGAGATGAAGTTTTGGAAGATATGCTATTTAAGAACATAGATATTTTGGAACATGATGAAGATGACCGTGATTATCAAGGTTGTATGGCTATCAATGTGGGCGACCATAATCTTGCGCAGAATATAACTTTTGAGGATATTCGTGTGGAACATATTCAGGAAGGGCAGCTATTTCATCTTCGGGTGATGTATAACCAAAAATATAACACAGGTCCCGGCAGAGGTGTCAGAAACATCGTCTTTCGTAATATTTCCTGCACGGGAAAGTTTGTTAATCCTTCTTTGTTTGAAGGCTACGATAAAGATAGAAAAGTGGAGGATATCTTGTTTGAAAATATCGTATTGAATGGCAAGCGGGTGACTTCACCGGATGAGCTGAATATAAACAAGAGAGAGTTTGTGGATAAGATGCATATAAAGTGATACGAAAAAAAGTTTATGACGTTTTTACCCTCGCTCCTTCACTGTCATCCATTGTGTTATTCCTATACATTTGTTACTAAAAGCATACGGGATTAATGCATAAAGTAATAAGGAAATATGTAGGCTTACCTTTGTTAGCTTGTCTGTTAACCTTGGTAAGCTTATCAGCTAACACGGGTTAACGGACAGGCTGGCAATAGTTAGCTATTAAAGAACAAAGGAGATAAACATAAGTGATCTATATGGTTGTTGTTATAGGACTTATGGCTTTTCATAAGATATGCTAGTGCTTATCGGTTGCGTTGTACCTGCTATTACTGGCTAAAACTTCATCTGACGTGCGTTCTCATCATCTACTACAGCCATCATTCCTTCCACCTGTGCCAGATCCAGCATACGTCCGTGGTCTACACGCATTGGTAATCCCGGATTCTCATTTTCGAAGATAGTAAAGATACTATTAAACAGCGGAACTAAAAATTATATTTTATTTTTTATCGTATATTTGGTGTTGAGTATAATTTCTTCCTCGTTCGTATATAATAGAAAAGATGAATAAACATGAACGTAAATAGAATGAAGAAAAGAATTTTGCTTTTGTTGTTGGTGATACCGGCATTGGTAAAAGCGCAAGATGTGATGACAGAAACCCGTCAGGAACTGACGTCTCCTGATGGAGCTTATCGTTTTACCTTTTATCAACGTGCGGTGGGAGAGGATAATGCACAAATGTATTATACCTTGACTTATAAGAATCGTCCGGTGATTGAAGAAAGTAAACTGGGTGTTCTGATTGAAAATCAGTTATTTGAATCGGCGTTGGGTATACCGAATGATACTTGTCATTTTTGGTGTGAGAATCTGAAGTTGACGGGACTGAACATCAAAGCGGACGAAATATGGAAACCTGTATATGGCGAGCGTGCGGAGGTTCGTGATTGCTATAATGAGATGACTTTGAAGTTCAAGAAAGGGGAAGGAAAAGGAGCACAGGACGGTGGTTATGATAAGCGTAAGAACTACTTTATGAATATCATAGTGCGCGCCTATAATGAAGGAGTCGCTTTCCGCTATCATTTCCCGGAAATGACAAACGGGCTTTTCTTGCATATTGTCGAGCAGACTAGCTTCACAATGCCTGAAGGAACGATGGCGTATTACGAACGTTGGGCGCAAGGACCTTATGAACTTCGTCCGTTGAAAGGATGGGGTAAAGAGGAGAGTGAGCGTCCATTGACATTGAAACTTCCTGATGGATTATCAGTAGCTTTGTTGGAAGCAGAAATGGTGGATTATGCTCGTGGCAAATTCCGTTTGTCGGCAGAGAAACCTTCCACTTTGGAGACAAGCCTGTATAGCAGCGTCGATATTATTTCTCCTTACAGCACTCCGTGGCGTGTAATCATGGTTGGCGAACGTCCGGTCGATTTAATTAATAATAATGATCTTGTCTTGAATCTGAATCCGGCTTGCAAACTGGCTGATACTTCTTGGATCAAACCCGGGAAAGTATTCCGTTCGGGCGACTTGAAGCAAGATAGAGTGAAAGCAGCTATTGACTTTGCGGCAGAGCGTGGTATTCAGTATGTGCACATGGATGCAGGATGGTACGGACCGGAAATGAAGATGAGTTCGGACGCTACTACTGTTTCTCCTGATAAAGACCTTGATATACCTGCTTTGTGTAGTATGCCGAATCGAAAGGAATCGGACTTATGGTGTATGTCAATCAGCGCGCATTAGTGCAGCAGTTGGATACTTCTGTTACCTTTGTATAAGAAGTGGGGATTGAAAGGTATCAAGTTCGGTTTTGTACAGATAGGTAATCAGCGTTGGAGTACCTGGCTGCATGATGCAGTTCGCAAATGTGGAGAATACGGTCTGATGGTGGATATTCATGACGAATATCGTCCGACAGGTTTCAGCCGTACTTATCCTAACCTGATGACGCAGGAAGGTATTCGTGGAAATGAAGAAATGCCGGATGCTTTACATAACACGATTCTTCCGTATACACGTTTCCTGGCAGGCGCTGCGGATTATACACTGTGTTATTTTAATGGCAGAGTGAAGAATACGAAGGCACATCAGTTGGCGATGGCAGCTGTGTATTACAGTCCTTTGCAATTTATGTTCTGGTATGACAGACCGGAATTCTACCAGGGAGAAGAAGAACTGGAATTTTGGAAAGCAATTCCGAGTGTATGGGATGACAGCCGCGCGTTAGATGGAGAGATTGGTGAATATATCGTTCAGGCACGTCGTTCGGGAAATGACTGGTTTGTAGGAGCAATGACAAATACGGAAGCCCGCACAATTACATTGACTACGGATTTTCTGGAACCGGGTAAGAAGTATATGCTTCATCTGTATGAAGATGACGACAAGCTGAATACACGGACGAAAGTACGCAGTACTCATAAGAAAATAAAGGCAGGCGACAAACTTGTCTTGAAGTTGAAGGCGAGTGGCGGAGCTGCGTTGCATTTTACTCCGCTTAAGTAAGCAAGTTAATAATTATCCCTTTAAGGCACGGATTACATGGATTCCACGGTTTTATGAATTATGATAACATAAAGCAATAGTGTAATCTGTGTAATCCGTGCCTGAAAAAGAAAAATTATGGTGAACTGTTATTTACCATAATTAATCAACCACTTCACCATCTCCGGATCATAGTGGGAGAAAAAGAGCGTTTTAGCTGTATCAAGCGCAGCGATAGCCGCCATATCATCCGGTGTTAACGAAAAATCGAATACATTGAAATTCTCAATCATACGTTCCTTATGAGTCGATTTAGGAATCACGATAATATCGCGTTGAATCAGATAACGCAGTGCAATCTGTGCCACTGATTTGCCGTACTCTTTACCGATTTCCTGGAGAGTCGGGTTGGTAAAGAAGTCGTTCGTCCTTCGGCAAACGGTCCCCATGACATAATCTTAGTACCATATTCTTTCATTACTTCCTGTAACTTTATCTGTTGGTTGAAAACATGTGTCTCTACCTGATTGATGGCAGGAGTGATTTCACAGAACTCTGCCAAGTCTATAAAACGGTCGGGATAAAAGTTGCTGACGCCGATAGCATGAACTTTTCCAGCCTTGTATGCTTCTTCCATAGCCCGGTAAGTTCCATAATAATCACCGAATGGCTGATGAATCAGCAGTAAGTCTATATAATCACTCTTTAATTTACGAAGTGATTCATCAATAGAAGCTTTAGCCTTTTCGTAACCGGCATTTGAAATCCACACTTTTGTAGTGATGAACAGTTCCCCACGCGGTACTCCGCATTTGCTGACTGCATTTCCTACACCTTCCTCATTATGATAGGCTTGTGCCGTATCAATAGAACGGTATCCTACACTGATTGCATCTGATACGCAACGTTCACACTCTTCAGGAGTAACCTGATAAACACCATAACCCAAAATAGGCATTTCAATGCCATTGTTCAATTTTACCTTTTCCATAATCAAGCTATCTTAAATTAAAAGCATATTCTAATGTTATTACTATCTTTATTCTTGTATGCAAAGTTAGTCTGTAAAAGGTAATTTGTCTTTATATAGATTACGGGTTTTGCTACCATTTTCTACGGAAACAAGGCTTATTAATTAATAGAACAATCTTGTGGTGGATAAAGATGTATCTTCTTTTTGTTTACATTTGTCTGCAAAGAAACATAAGAGGGATTACGGGGATGAAATTAATTTATAGGCTGGAAACCTGATATACTAATATGATAGGTTTATGTATGTTCAAAGGCTGTCTAACAAGTCGATAGTATTTAAAAGTCTCCTCCTTCTGGAAGGAGGAGTACCCCTAGGGGGAGGTGGTAGGCATTATATAACTTGTTAAACAGCCTCCTATTATTATAATACGAGCTCTTCGAACAGCCTTTCCAAAGTCCTGTCCAAGTCAGTGGAAAATCCCGGATGCGGACGGGATACCTGTATGCAGGAACTTTTCACCGCAGTCAGCCAGCGGAATCTGTCGGGAATATCCATATTCGCTATCGCTCCCCCTTCCTCATTCCCCAGACATATCTTATCAAAGACCTGTAATCCCTCTTTCAAACAACTAACGTCCAATTCGGAAGAAAACAGTTTCAATTTATTTTCATTTATTGTATAAAGGGATTTAAGATACTTGCACCGTTTGGAAAACAGTACAATACCTACATTAATAAATTCCTCACGTTCAACCCTGGGGACGAAACGGATGACTGCGTATTCATATAAGTGCCTTTCTTGCATTTTGCGCTTCATTTACAAATGTTTCGGAATGTTTCATCCTTTCTTCTAAGAATCGAATATAAATATCTCTCAGGTCTTGCGGAGTTTCCTGTCCGTCTGTCCAGTTCAGCCAGTCGTCGGGAACTGCATTGACTATTTCCCGGATTTTATCAGAAGTCAGCAGTTGCTTGAACTCAGCATCCACCTCTTCCAATTTATCAGCAAACGGCAACAGCACATGGTCTTTTATCTGCACGAACGGACTAAGCGCATGCTTTTGCCAAGTAGTCCATGAATGGTGAAAATAGAGGGAAGCTCCATGGTCAATCAACCACAGTTCCTTATGCCACATCAGCATATTGGTATTCTTGATTGTACGGTCTACATTGGTCAATAAGGCATCCAGCCACACAATTTGCGAGGCTGTCTTACCGTCCACTTTATGCACAACGGGGTCGAACGTTAATGCTCCCGACAGAAAATGCAGCCCCAGATTCAACCCGCGGCTCCATTGAAGCAAATCCTGTATTTCTTCGTCCGCTTCCGTTCGTCCGAAGGCCTCGTCCAGATTCAGAAAAACTATTTCGGGTACTCTGAAACCTAGTGCACGGGCAATTTCCCCGCCAATCAGTTCGGCAATCAGTGCTTTCGTACCGTGTCCTGCCCCTCTGAATTTGACTACATACTTAAATTCATCGTCAGCTTCGGCCAAAGCAGGCAATGAGCCCCCCTCACCGCAGAGGAAGAATATATCTTGTAACATTTGCCGTACGTAAATCCATATAACTCCTTTCTTTGAGTCGGGCAATAAAGATACAACGTTTTTGTGGAATAGCCGGTGAAAGGCTTCCGATAATAATAGTTTTTTTATATTTTTCGGTTGAGTATATGTAGTCATTACTGCGTATTATATGGGAGAATGATAAATGAATTAAACATGAAACTACTTCGTTTTTTTATATTTGTAATATTGGCTGTCAGTTTATTGCCAAGTAGCATAGCTGCCGAATGGCAGTGGTCCGTGCAGATTTCGGGTATTGTTTCCAACGAGACGAATGACCATCCGCAGGCTTTTTTATGGATACCGTCTGATTGTGTCCAAGTAAAAGGGGTTATGATAGGTACTCATAATATGACGGAAGAAACTCTGTTTGAGAACGCCTTGTTTCGGGAGAAAATGTCAGAAATAGGTCTGGCACTGATATGGATTACTCCGGGATGGGATCAGAAGTGGGACATAACTGCCGGAAGCCAGAAGGCATTTGAACAAATGCTGGATGACTTTGCTTCTGTTAGCGGATATAACGAATTGAAATATGCTCCGATTGTTCCGTTCGGACATTCGGCAATGGCTACCTATCAGTATCGGCTATATCGTCGGCTCAATCTGTGTACCCCGGACAGCACCAGGGGAAAATGAAAAAAGAGACAGTGGCTCCTGTTCGGGTAGAAAGTTTTGATTTGAAAGACGTCCGTTTATTACCGAGTCGTTTTCGTGACAATATGTTGCGGGATTCCGCATGGATGACCTCTATCGACGTAAGTCGCCTGTTGCATAGTTTCCGGACAAATGCCGGAGTCTTTGCTGGTCGTGAAGGCGGTTATATGACAGTGAAAAAACTTGGTGGCTGGGAATCCTTGGACTGTGAGCTTCGCGGACATACTACCGGACATCTGCTTTCGGCTTACGCTTTGATGTATGCTGCTACCGGAAGTGAGATTTTCAAGTGAAAGGGGATAGCCTTGTCAACGGGCTGACTGAAGTTCAGAACGCTTTGAAAGGCGGATATCTAAGTGCTTTTCCCGAAGAACTGATAAATCGTAATATCCGGGGAAAGAGTGTCTGGGCACCTTGGTACACCTTGCATAAGCTTTATTCCGGTCTGATAGACCAATATCTGTATGCGGATAATCTGCAGGCTTTGAAAACAGTGACCAAAATGGGCGACTGGGTTTATAACAAACTGAAACCACTTAGTGAAGAAACCCGCAAACTCATGATACGTAATGAGTTTGGAGGTGTCAATGAATCATTCTACAATTTGTATGCTATCACAGGAGATGAACGGTACCGTTGGTTGGCTGAATATTTCTACCACAATGATGTAATTGACCCGTTGAAAGAACTTCGGGACGATTTGGGAACCAAGCATACGAATACGTTTATCCCGAAAGTCATAGCCGAAGCGCGTAGCTACGAGTTAACCCGTAACGAGACAAGCAGGAAACTATCGGAATTCTTCTGGCATACCATGATTGACCACCATACTTTTGCTCCGGGATGTAGCAGTGACAAAGAACACTACTTTGATCCGAAGAAGTTATCCCAACATTTGACCGGCTATACCGGAGAAACCTGCTGTACTTATAATATGCTCAAGCTTAGCCGTCATCTTTTCTGTTGGACGGGCGATTCATCTATTGCCGATTATTATGAAAGGGCACTATATAATCACATCCTGGGACAGCAAGATCCGGAAACAGGAATGGTAGCTTATTTTCTGCCTTTGCTTTCCGGGTCTCATAAACTGTATAGTACCAAAGAGAACTCTTTCTTGGTGTTGTGTCGGCAGTGGATTCGAAAATCATGCTAAATATGGAGAAGCCATCTACTACCATAACAATCAGGGAATATATGTAAATCTATTTATCCCTTCACAGGTAACCTGGAAAGAAAAAGGACTGACAATCCGTCAGGAAACGGAATTCCCACAGGAAGAAACAACACGTTTTACTCTTCAGGCAGAAAATCCTGTCCGCACGACTATTTATCTGCGCTATCCTTCGTGGAGCAAGGATGTAAAAGTGTTGGTAAATGGTAAGAAAATATCTGTGAAACAGAAACCTGGTTCTTATATTGTCATTACCCGTGAATGGAAAGATGGCGACCAAATCTCGGCTACTTATCCGATGCAAATCAAACTGGAGGCTACCCCAGATAATCCGAACAAGGCAGCTCTGTTATATGGTCCATTGGTATTGGCGGGAGAACGGGGTACGGAAGGTATGCAGGCTCCCGCACCTTTCTCTAATCCTGCTCTTTATAATGATTATTATACCTATAATTTTCATGTTCCTGCACATCTGCGCACTTCTTTGAAACTGGATAAGAAACACCCTGAACGTGCTTTGCAACGTGTAGGAAGTGACTTGAAGTTTACGACAGAACAAGGAGATGTGATTCGTCCGCTTTATGATTAGGTTCCTGCAATGTATCATCCGTACAAAGGGAGTCGTTATAACTTCTCTTTATTAGATTCTGTTATTCAAGGCTGGGTGAGTAAAGAGTACTATCCAGGTGCTTCTATCTGTGTAGTGAAGAATGATACCGTCATTTTCCAGAAGAACTATCGTAGCTATACACCCGATACAAAAGTATACGTCGCTTCTGCCGGAAAATGGGTGGCGGCTGCTGTTATCGGAGCGGTTGTGGATAGTACCAGTTTGGACTGGGATGACCCTGTGGAAAAGTGGTTGCCGGAATTTAAGGGAGATGCCAAAGGAAAAATCCTTTTGCGACAATTGTTATCTCATACTTCCGGAGTGCGTCCCTATCTTCCTGAACCGCGTGTAGATAATTACAATCATTTGGATTCTGCCATTATTGAGATATTGCCGTTAGATACGGTTTTTACTCCGGGAAGCCGGTTCCAGTATGGGGGGCTTGCCATGCAGATTGCCGGAAGAATGGCGGAAGCGGCAATGGGGAAAAAGAGTTTGAAACTCTCTTTCAAGAACTATTGGCGCAACCATTGGAAATGAAGAATTCTCATTTTACTCCGATAAATACTGATGGCGGACATGCACCGATGTTAGGGGGCGGACTGTGTACTACAATGAATGATTATCTTCATTTCCTATCTATGATTTACCATGAAGGAACGTATGAAGGAAAACGGATACTGACTGCGGAGACAGTAAAGGAAATGCAGGCTAATCAAGTAAAGGATGCCCTTGTTTCTCCCGGGGAATACACGGAAATAGCACTGGGACAGTCGCATACCGGTATCTATGGATTGGGCGAATGGCGTGAATTAATAGATAAGAAGACGGGCGAAGCCTATCAAATCAGTTCTCCGGGATGGGCAGGTGCTTATCCTTGGATAAATAAACGTGATAGTGTTTACGGCTTCTTTATCGCCCATGTAGTAGGTTCTTCTGCTAAGGAAGACGGTTTTTCTTCGTTCTATGGCAGTCCTGTGATTTCGCGGACGGTTTCGGAGATTGTTAAGTAGTCAATATATAGAATAAGCCAAATATTATGAAACAAACTATTATTGCTATCATCTGTTTTTTGTGTCTTTCGTCATCATACATACAAGCGCAGAAAATAAATCATCCTTCACTCTTATATACTCCGCAACGCATTCAGCAAGTGAAGCAGCGTATGCAGAATGAACCGAAATTGCAGGAAGCCTGGGAAAGCATTAAACAGACTGCCGATGCAGCTTTACAAAAGAATGACTTCAACAAACTGGATTATCTGGCATTGGCTTATCTGATGACAAAAGACAAAAGCTATGTAAATTCAATAAAAGAGATACTGCTGAAAGCTGTGAAAGCCGAAACATGGGGAGATAAGGAAATGCTGGCACGTATCCCGGTGTGGCGCTCACATCTGGGGTTGGCACATAAAAGTTTCCTGTGCGCTATGGGTTATGATGCAGCCTATGATATTCTTTCATCTTCGGAAAAGAAAGAGATTGCTCAAGGCTTAAAACGACTTGCTCTGGAACCTGCATTAGGTGACTGGCTGTTGGAACCTACCCGAATCCATTCTTTGAACTCTATGGGACACAACTGGTGGACTTCCTGCGTATGCCAGGGGGGAATATTGGCATTGAGCCTTCAGAACGAACTTCCCGAAGTAAGGGGATTGGGTGGAGCAACTTCATGAATCACTTCCCGAATGGTTTGACTTTGCCGGCGATGCCTTGCAACAGAAAGCAAAGAGTTTTGATGAGGCCGGCGGAATGTATGAAAGTCTGAATTACGCCAACTTTGGTATTCAGGAAGCTTTATTGTTTCGAATAGCTTGGATAAACACTCATCCGGGACAAAATCCCGGCAATATACCCCAATTGGCAAAACTTCCGAACTACTTTTCTCAAGTATGCTATCCTCGTACAGGTATGCTGTATAGTTTGAATTTTGGTGATAGTCATAAGAATGTATCGGCAGAATCCAGTATGATGTTATTGTATGCATTGGGACTGAAAGACCCGACTATTCTGTGGTATATAACCCAAGTAGAGCAAGGACAGCATCGCGATGGATTTTTCCTGAATCGTCCGATGGGCTTTCTCTATACCCCTGATTTGAGTAAGGCGCCCGCTATACCTCAATTACCGACTTCTCAATTATTTTCTGATTTTGGCTGGGCTACGATGCGCAATTCGTGGGAAAAGGATGCTACGATGCTGGCTGTAAAAAGCGGTCATACATGGAATCACTCTCATGCGGACGCCAATTCCTTTATTATATTTCACAAAGGAGTGGACATTATAAAAGACGGTGGAAATTGCTGGTATCCTAATCCTGCTTATCGAAATTATTTCTTTCAAAGCCAGGCGCATAATGTAGTACTGTTCAATGGCGAGGGACAACCCCGTGAGCAGCAATATAGCGGTTCTACTTTGCGGGGATATTTATATCATCTTTTGGATGCGGGAAATGTGAAATATGTCCTGGCTAATGGAACGGGGCCCGTTTCAAACAATTTCAGCCGTAATTTCCGTCATTTTCTTTGGATGGATGATGTGATTTACATGATTGATGATTTAAAGACGCATAAGGTCGGTCGTTTTGAATGGCTGTGGCATACCAACGGGACTTATAAAAAGTCGGGCATTGACGTGAATGTGACAAACGGAAATTCTTCAGTAGTCATCCGTCCTCTTTATCCCCGTTTGCTGGCTAAGTCCGATTTTGTGCACGACTATCCCGAAGATTTATATTGGGAAGAAATAGAAGCTCCTACGGAAGATTTGAAAGGAACCGAAAAATATTATTCATTCCATTTGCCCGCAGAAGTGAACCGTGTAAAAGGGCTGACAGCTATTATTTTGAAGGATACTCCTGATGAAAAAGATCTGCCGCAAATGGAAAGACGTGAAGGGCAGGACTGGATAGGTCTTCGTATCCGCCACAAAGGTAAAGTGACCGATCTTTATATTAATCAATTAGCAGACGGCAGGCTGATGCACAGCAACTCCTGGATTATGCCGGACGGCTGGATGACAGATGCTTATATGTTTGCAGTTTCTTATCCTGAAGGAACGGAAGCTAAAGACGCCACAGATTTCTTTATCTGCTATGGAAGTGCATTAAGACGTGATAAGGAAACCTATTTTTCTTCTTTGGCCAAGTTGTTTGTCATTCAAAAGGAAGAAGATAAGAAACTCAATCTTTGGATAGACGGACAACCGAAGATAAATGCCAGTTTCAGGAGTAAGAAAAAAGCCTGTAAGAGTAGAGGTTAATAATAAGAGAATTCCTGTTGTTTATAAACAATCCCAATTGAGTATAAAGCTGGTAGATTAACACTCATTTTTAATGAGGAATGTGTTTTGTTTTTGTATAAACCTACATAAAATTAGGGATATTTTATGTAGGTTTGCATTGTTTTATCAAATATGAATCCTATGAATAATCTGATACGACATATAACAAGCCTTATATTTATTTCTTTTTTTCTGTCTGCCTATCCGATTTCTTATTCCTTTCGCGGTCTGTCAGAAACAAATGGATTATCTGATTTAACGGTCAGTGCCTTGTATAAAGACTCCGTAGGTTATCTTTGGATTGGAACAGCTACGTCAGTTGAATGTTTTGATGGCTTCCGTTTCAAGCATTATCCGATATTCGGAGATGATGAGAAACTGAAATGGGTGAATGTTATTGCAGAAACGCAAGGCAATCAGATTTGGGTGGGAAATGATATGGGCCTTTGGCGGATAAATAAAGAATCCGGTAAATTAGAACCGTTTGTTGCTGAAGTGATAAAATTCGGAGTTCGTTCTTTATTGACCGATGCGCAGGGAACCTTATATATTGGCAGCGAAAAAGGATTGTTTGTCTGCAAAAATAATGAAATGAAGCAGATTACTATCAATGCGGATATGTGGTCATCGGATAATTTCATAGTCGATTTGAATATGGGAGAAAAAGATACATTATGGATTCTGACCCGCTCCAAACTATATTCAATGAATCTGTCTACCCGAAAAATAACTTTATGTCCATACGGTGACAATGATAGACAGGATTATACTTATCAGAAAATGGCACGAATTGGTTCCAGGCTCTATTTAGGAACAATGGAACATGGAGTGGTTGTTTTCGATATATCGACAGGGAAGTTCAGGGATAATTGGATTGATTTGGGATGCAATGTAATTTCCTCTTTGTCGGGTGACGGAAAAGATATACTTTATGTTGGAACAGACGGAAATGGAGTACATTTTGTATCTGTCACGGAAAATAAGGTTATGAAATCTTTCTGCTATGAACCCGGTACTAATGGCGGAATCCGCTCTAACTCAGTCTATTCATTGCTGGTGGACAGAGAAGGATTGATATGGGTTGGATTCTATCAGTTGGGACTTGATTATACACTGTATCAGAGCGAGCTTTTCTCTACCTATTCTTATTCTCCTTATTTTGACTCAAAAGACATACCGGTACGGGCCATAGCTATCAATGAGAATGAAAGATTGATAGGTTCCCGCAATGGTTTGTTCTATGTTGATGAGAAGAATCGGCGTTTTAGGAGTTTCAAGTCACCTCAATTACGCTCTAATATGATAATGTGTATTTACCCGTTTCAGGGAAAGTATTATATCGGTACGTATGGTGGTGGCATGTATATACTGGATTCTTCTACATTAACTATCCGTGATTTTGAACCTTCGGAGACTCCTTTTGTGAAAGGACATGTTTTCTGCATCAAGTCGGACAATGACGGTTGTCTGTGGATTGCCACTTCAATGGGTTTGTATCAGTATAAAGATGGCGAACAACTCAATCACTATACCAGTTCGAACTCCAAACTCCCGGAAGGGAATGTGCTTGATATATGCTTTGATTCTACAGGAAAGGGCTGGATTTGTACGGCTACCGGTTTATGTATCTGGGATCCTTCCACTCGTAGCATAAAATCAGATGTATTCCCCGAAGGCTTTATACATAAAGAGAAAATCAGAACAGTATATGAAGATTCTTCCCACGAACTCTATTTCCTTCCGGATAAAGGCCCCATTTTTATTTCCGATTTGTCAATGACTCATTTTCGAAGACTCCAGCCAGGTACTCTTTTGGAAGGGAAAGACGCCATGTTTATGATCGAAGATCGTGAAGGGTGGCTGTGGATTGGTACGAATCTGGGCTTGTACCGTTATGATAAAAAAAGTACAATTGTTCCTTATACTTTTGTGGATGGATTACCGAGTTCTGTTTTTATTACCTGTTGTCCTGTTATAGATGCTTCGGGAACAATCTGGTTTGGCAATTCCAAAGGATTGATTTATTTGACCAGGGATTTACGTGATATAGATGAAGAAAATAGTTATCCCCTGGCTATCACAGATGTATATGTGAATGGTAAAGAACCTTATCATCCTGCTATACAGAGAGAACAGCATCTCTATAAAGTCTCTTTGGAACCGTCGCACAAGAATCTGACTATCTGTTTCTCCGGATTTACCTATTCCGATCCTGCATATATGTCTTATGAATATAAAATGGAAGGGATGGATGATGATTGGCAGTTGTTAGGTGGTAAATCCGAACTGACCTATTATGACTTGTCTTCTGGGAAATATCAATTCAAAATCCGTCGGATTGGTGAGCCCGGTTCAGAAATCTGTTTATCAGTGACTATTGCTTCCTCTTTTAACGCGACCTTATGGGGAACAATTCTATTATTGATTGCAATAATATGCTTAAGCTATGCTTATTACCGGAGAAAAAAGAACTCTCCGGCTCTTGCGGCGGACGTCATAGAAACCGAGAAACCGATAATTGAAGAAAAATACAGAAAGAGCAATGTGAGTATGGAAGAATGTCATCGGCTGGCAGACGAACTGGATATGTTGATGCAGGAAAAAAGACTGTATGTTAACCCTGATTTAAAGATTGCGGATTTGGCGTCAGTGCTGAACGTCTCTCCATATACATTGTCCTACGTGTTTAATCAGTTCTTGAACAAGAATTATTATGATTATCTGAATGATTACCGCATAGCTGAGTTTAAACGGTTACTTAATGAGGATGAATATTCAAAATATACCTTAAGTGCTTTTAGCTGAACTGTGTGGTTTTAGTTCTCGCACTTCCTTTTTCCGCTATTTTAAAAAGACAACTGGAATAACCCCGAATGAATACGTCCAAAGTATAGGACGAACTAATGAAGATTGATTGTCGGAGTCTCATATAATAATTTGAGACTCCAGTTTGTGATTGTATAATTGATTGATTACCAGTAGGTATTACGACTTCTGTTTTCCTTCCAATAGGATGAAATCTATCCGCCCTTTTTTATTGTTTCTTTTCCGTATTTACCATTTATATTTGCCAGCGTAATGATAAACAAAAATCTAAGCAATGGAAAATATAAACATGAAATCCACTCAACTGGTTGCTGACTCTTATAAGAGTTATCATCATTCCGTTTATCTTTATATCTATTATAAAATAGGTAAGGACGAAGAAGCAAAAGATCTGTCACAAGATGTCTTTTTGCGTTTGATGGACTATAAGCAGATATTGCGTCCGGAAACAGTGAAACATTTTATATTCGCGATTTGCCGGAATCTAGTAACGGACTATTTGCGTCGTTTTTACAAAGCTCAAGAAGTAACTTCCTATCTTTTCGACCGGATTCCTACTTGTACCAATGAAGTGGAGAGTCAGATCATTGCCAATAATCTATTGACATGCGAATGGGAGCGCGCCAATCAGCTTCCTGAACAACGTCGGAAGATTTATATCATGAGTCGTTTCGAAAATAAATCCTCGGCTGATATTGCCGCCCAATTGGGAATTTCTTCCCGTACGGTGGAAAACCACTTGTTTATCAGTCGGAAAGAAATCCGTGAGTATATCCAACAGTGTATCTAATATTAGAATAAATAGTATAAATGTTAGTTTTAAATTTTATGTATATGAAAAAAAATCTCTTCAGATTCTCATCGAGAAGATTTCTATTCTCTACGGTGATGGCCTCTGCCCTTGTAACAGGTGCTCCGCAGGCGGTATTTGCCTATGTGGGAGAAGTACAGGCTGTTTCGCAGACTGGGACAATCAAAGGTAAAATCGTGGATTCCTATGGAGAACCTGTTATTGGTGCCAATGTCAAGGTGAAAGGCACTACCAATGGTACGATAACGGATATGGATGGAAACTTTACTTTGAATAATGTATCAGGTGGTACGTTGGTGATTTCTTTTATTGGTTATAAGACGTTGGAAGTTTCTGTAAAAGGGACGAATCTGGCTAAAATTATCATGCACGAAGATACAGAGGTGCTGGATGAGGTTGTCGTGGTAGGTTATGGTACTCAGAAAAAAGAATCGTTGACAGGCTCGGTAACAGTGGTCGACCAAAAACTTTTTAAAGACAAAGGTACGGTGCCCAATCCGCTTTCGGCTATGCAAGGTCAGGTTCCGGGCTTACGCATCACCCGATCGTCGGCTGCTCCTGGTGAAGAAGGATGGGGTGTCTCAATTCGTGGCTCTGTCTCGAAAAACAAGGTAGAACCTCTCTTGATTATTGACGGTGTACCAGCCAGTGGTGTGAGCGAGATGGCTCAACTCAATGCCGATGACATCGAAACCATTAACTTTCTGAAAGATGCTTCGGCTGCTATTTATGGCGCAAAAGCAGCGGGTGGTGTGATTTTGGTAACTACCAAACGTCCCGATGCCGGCAAAACCAAAGTGGAATATAGTGGTTCGGTTACACGTAAAATTGTGGGTTTACAGCCCCGCATGATGAGCATGGACGAATGGACGGACGGTGTGCTCCAAGCCCGTTTGAATGACGGCTATGGCGAAGATGACAACTGGGTACGTTATGCCCGTTTGGCTAAAGCGATGAAGGGGAGTTGGATTAATCTGCATGGTGGAAACAACCCCGATGAAGATCCCATTCCGGGAGGATTCCGTGGTGTGGCCGATTTTGTGTTTCACGATATGAACTGGACTGATGTGCTTTGGGGAAATGCCACTTCTACCCAGCATAACCTCAGCGTAAGCGGAGGTTCGGAAAAATCGACCTACCGACTTTCGTTGGGTTATTTGAACGACCAGGGGACGTTGCAATGGGGGAACAACTCGAACGAACGCTATAACGTACGTTTATTCAACAGTTTCAAGATAAACAACCGTATCAGCTTGGAAACCAACATGTCAGCTAGTCGTCAGCATCAGGTGGCTCCTACACAGATTGGTAGTATATTAGGCAGTAGCATACCACAGCCAGGGCTACCGGTTTCGACTATTGATGGCAAACCGTATGCGTGGGGAGGCATTCATACCCCTAACTGGTCGGCCGAATTGGGTGGTGACAACAAACTTGTGGTGACCACAATGAATGTGAACGAGATTTTGAAAGTGAACATTTTGGATGGTCTTGATTTTCAGGGAACTTTGGGATACTCAACGAACAATGCGGCCCGTGACGAACAATATCTTTCGATTGATTGGTATCAATACGACGGTACACCGATTCAAAATGAGAACTCTCCCTATCCCGCAAAAGAAAAATCATCGTATACTAAAAGTTCTGCGCGTACCGACAATTACACGGCATCAGCTTTCCTCACTTATAAGAAATTATTTGATGAGGTTCATGACATATCGCTTATGGGAGGTGTGCAATACGATTATGCCGCTTACGATTATAGCGGCACCAAAGCAATGGACGTAGAAGCGGCAATCGAATCGCTTAACGGTAAAGGACAAATTTACATAGACAAGGTAGACCGTTGGGAGGAAGCCATTCTCTCTTATTTCGGTCGCTTGAATTATAATTACAAGTCGAGATATATGGTTGAAGTGAATGCTCGCTACGACGGTTCTTCGAAATTTTTGCCCAAGAACCGCTGGAACTTCTTTTGGGGCGCATCAGCTGGATGGCGTATCACTGAAGAGAAATTCATGGAGAACTTGCGTGACTATGTGAATGAACTGAAACTACGTGCCTCATATGGTGAGGTAGGTAATCAAAATGGTATTGGACGCTATGACGGCATCCAACTTTACAATTACAAATCGAACAGTGGCGCTTTGTTGGGCAACTCGAAAGGAACCTATGTGGAATCTGCCGGACTGGTGAGCACCATGCGTACTTGGGAACGTATCTACAACTATAACTTGGGGATTGACTTCGGATTCCTCAACAATCGCCTTACAGGTACGTTCGAGGTCTTTAAAAAGAAAAACGACAATATGCTGGTTTCGCGTCTGCACCCCGGTGTATTGGGTGGAACTGCTCCCAGTACTAATAGCGGTAAGTTTGAGGCCAATGGTTACGATGCCAGCTTGACTTGGCGTGACAAGATAGGCGGTTTCAACTACCACGTTGGCGGTACGTTAACCTATATGACCAACAAACTAGTCGATGGAGGTAACATCGTGGTGAGCGCAGGTTATAACGAAGCTGTGAATGGCTACCCACTCAACTCGGTATTTGGTTACCGCTATGTGGGCAAGGTACAAAACCAAGACCAACTGGACTATTATGTGGACAAATATGTGGGCAGCAACTCTATCGCTCTACCTGCCAACTTGCGTTTGGGCGACCACATGTATGAAGATGTGAACAAAGACGGTAAACTGACACAAGACGACCTTGTATTTCTTGGTTCCGACGACCCAAAATATTCGTTCTCGTTTAATTTCGGATGCGAGTGGAAAGGATTTGATTTCAATACCGTGTTCCAAGGTGTGGGCAAGCGTACCATTTATCGTGAAATCGACTCTTGGAAAGTGCCTTTCAAAGCTATTTGGCTGAACACTACCAACCAGTCGGTAGGTAATGTATGGAGTCCTGAAACTCCCAATAACCATTTCCCTACTTATTCAAACAGTAATGACATCAATAACTACAACTACATTCCTTCTACCTGGTCGGCCGATAACGGAGCTTACCTGCGTCTCAAAGAGATTGTACTAGGTTACACATTGCCAAAGGCATGGATGAATAAGAGCGGTTTTATCAGCAACCTGCGTATTTATGTATCGGGCGCCGACTTGTGGGAAAAATCGTATATCACCGATGGTTGGGATCCCGAAGCCACCCGCAAAGTGGAAAACAAGCAACGCTATCCGTTTAACCGCACCGTGACTTTCGGTGTGAATGCCATATTCTAATTTTTATTCTTAATATTGAAGATAACAATGAAAAAAATAGCATATATTTTAGGAATCATTTGCGCCATGACCATGCAGTCGTGTTTAGACCTTGAACCCAAGACGCAATTGGCGGATACCAACTATTGGAAGTCGCCCGAACACTTCAAACTTTTTGCCACCCAGTTCTACAGCTGGTCGGCCGACTTTCGATGGCTCGACGACAGTCAGCACGCTGATATTCGCTCGGACTTGTTTGCCGGTAGCACGGTGAACATCTATAGTAACGGAACGAACAGTATTCCGTCGTCAGACAAGCATTATACCGACAATTACAATCGTATTCGTCAAACCAATACTTTATTGCAACAAGCCGATACGTATGAACAACAAGCCGACATTGCCATTTCGGTGGGGGAAGCCCGTTTCTTCCGTGCTTATTGTTACTTTGAGTTGTTGCAGGCTTATGGTGATCTTATCATTACCCGCACACCGCTCGACATCGACTCGCCTGAGATGCAGAAGGCCCGTAATCCGCGTACCGAGGTAGCTGACTTCATCATTGACGACTTGAAAGAAGCCGCTAAACTATTACCCGTCGATAAGGCTATCAGCAGCAGCGATGAAGGCCGCCTCTCCTGCGAAGCCGCTTTGGCATTTCTTTCGCGTGTAGCCCTCTATGAAGGTACATGGGAGAAATTCCATAATGGCGGTCAAAATACCGAACGTACAAAAGATTTGCTCAATACCGCAGCACAGGCGGCTCATGATGTGATGGCGGGCGGAGCATTCGAACTTTTTGCTCCTCAAGAATTGGGTACGGAGGCCTACAAGTATCTCTTTATCTTGGAAAATGAAAAGTCGAACCCTGCCAGTATCAATAAAACAGGTAATAAAGAGTATATCTTTACCCGCCGTCACGACCCTGTTATCAATTCTATCGGGTTCAACATAACCCAAGGGCGTTTGGGTAATGCCTTGTATGTTACTCGTAAAATGGCTAATATGTATCTGCAAAGCAATGGGTTGCCCATCAATCCCCAAACGTGGAATTACACGAAAGTGGATGATGAATATAAAAATCGCGACAACCGCATGAACAATCAGCTTATGGTGCCCGGACAAACTTACTGGGGTACAAACGGCGGACGCATTGATTGGAGCGGCAATGCAGCCGAAATAGCCAATGCCTCGCATAGGAACTTCATGCCTCAGACGGGTACGGGGTACTTTCCCCACAAGTGGTGTAGCGAACGCGACGGAGTGCCTACCGGTATGGAAGCTTACGATTTCCCTATCATCCGCTATGCCGAGGTACTGCTGAACTATGCCGAAGCCGTGTTTGAACGCGATGGACAAATATCGGATGAAGACTTAGCCATCAGTTTGAACCTGACACGCAAACGCATCAACCCCGAAATGCCTGACTTGACTAACGACTTTGTTACGGCGAATAATTTGGATATGCGCACAGAGATTCGTCGTGAGCGTACCATCGAATTTTTCGATGAGAATTTCCGCATTGATGATCTGAAGCGTTGGAAAACGGCCGAAGACGAAATGCCGATGAACCTCACCGGTGTGAAGTGGAAAGGTACCGATTTTGAAAACAGATGGCCTGATGCTTCCTTTAAGGAGAAAGATGGTGAAGGTTGTATTATCCACGAGAAAGGACGCAACTGGCATGAAAAGCATTACTTATTGCCGCTGCCCACCGACCAGCTCAAACTGAACTCCAACTTGAAACAAAATCCGGGTTGGAACCAATAATCCATTCATTATTCATTTATAAAGTAATCGAATTATGACATACAAAAATATACTTCAAAAGGGTGCGTTTGCAGCACTGATTACAGCTGGCTTGATGATGACCGTTTCGTGCAACGATGACGATGTATCCCCTGTTTTAGAAGAGAGAGTGCTCGTTAAGGAAATCAACCTTGAAGTGACCTCCGAACTGCCTCTGCTGATAGGCACTGACACTTTGATAAAATATACTATAGGTCCTGATGAGGCTTTCAACAAAGAGGTGGTATGGAAATCGACTGTGCCCGATGTGGCTACCGTAGATGCCGAAGGACGCATCACGGCAGTGAAGGCCGGTAGTACGGTAATTTCGGCCAAGCCGGCTGTGGGCTATTCTGTCACTTCGACCATTAATGTGAAGATAGTAAACGAAATTATTCACATCACTGATATCAATCTCACTAATGAAGACCTCGAAGTGTTTGTAACCTCGACTTTGCCCCTCACTTGGCAGACTACTCCGGCCGACCCCACTTACCCCGGGTTGATTTGGAAAAGCCTAACTCCCGATAAAGCCACCGTCAATGAAAAAGGCGAGGTGAAGGGCATAGCTGAAGGAAAGGCACGCATCCAAGTTACCGCTACCGACGACAAACATTTCACGAAAGAGTTTGAAATTAAGGTGAAGCCCATTATCTATATCGAAAGTATGGAATTTGTGAAAGAAACAGACAAACTAGCTTTGGGCGAAACCTACACTCCACAGATGAATGTAACGCCGATAGATGCTACGCTTTCGTACATCGCATGGGAAAGCAGTAAGCCGGATGTTGTAGAGATTGACGAAAAAGGCCGGTTCGTGGCGAAGGCTTATGGCAATGCAGTAATTACCGCTTTGGCCGACTATGGTGATGGTAAACCTGTCAAAGCTACGATGAGTGTCAGCGTGAGCGAAGGTTTAATGAACGACCAGTTTACTGTCGAGAATATCTGGCAGCCATTCGGAAACTTTACTCACCGGGAATTTGAATGGATGGAGAATGACGGAGTACTTCGTATTTTCCCCGGTGAAGATAAGACTTACAAAGCTGTTCGCATTTGTCGCACCGGCGGTTTTGGGTTCAACGTAACCAACTATCCCATCTTAGCCTTTAAAATGAAATTTCCCGAAAATGTGTTCGAAGCATCAACGAGTATAGAGTGGTATCTAGACATTTGGGGCGGAAGCGGTATTACCGTAGCCGGTAAATATGGCGAAGATACCGATAAAGGAAAAAATGCCATGACTGTGGTAGATTGCGGTGAATACAAAGTATTCTACGCCGACTTCACGAAGAAATTCCTTGGCAAAAACCAACAGTATATGCCTACCTCATTGACGAAGTACGACACGGTGGAACTTCAATTTTGGAAAATATGGTATGAAACCAATGAAACAGGTAGCATTTATGTGGATTGGATAAAGACTTTCGAATCGGAACAAGAACTGAAAGATTTGATAAAGAACGAAAGTGGTAAACAATAGCATCTACTTTCTCTGGAAACTGATTGAATAACAAAATGAAAATTGAATGTATGAAAAATCTGATTTATACCTTCGTGAGCAGCATAACGTTTGTGTTGCTGATCGGCTGTAGTGCTGAGTTTGAGAATGGAACTCCCGAACCATGGCAACGCGAAATCAACCCCAATGAAAATTATGAGTACATCATCAAGCATCCTTGTCTGGTGAACACCGAAGCTGACTTTGAACGCGCACGCCGCAAAGTGAACGAACGTGCCGAACCTTGGATTAGCGGTTGGGAAAAATTGTGCGAAAGCCGATTTGCCCAACTGAGCTACAACGCAAACCCGCAAGAAGAAATTGTACGTCACTCGCAAGGTGGCAACTTCAATACGGCCGCTTTCGATGCCGGTGCCGCTTATCAGTTGGCTGTACGCTGGAAAATTTCGGGAGATGAAGATTATGCCAAGGCAGCTGTTAAAATTCTGAACGGATGGGCTAAGACTTGTAAGGGGGTGAATTATAAAACATGGCCCGACGACAGCCATCGTCTGCTTGCCGCCGGATTTATCGGATACCAGTTTGCTGCTCCCGCTGAATTGATGCGGGATTACGAAGGCTGGAAAACCGAAGATTTTGAAGTCTTCAAGAAATGGATAGATAAAACTTTCTATCCTATCTGTGATGATTTTTTGGATAACCACTTTAATTCTTCAGCCATTTCGGGCTGGATGAGTTGGGATCTGCCCGCCATGCTCACGATTCTTTCTATCGGCGTGCTGAACGATGACGATGCCAAGATTAAACAAGCCTTGGAATTTTTCTATCACGGAAAAGGTATGGGCTGTATCGAATGGTCGGTGAAAGGCATGCACGAGGATCCTGCGGGAAAAGTGAAAGGCAGACATTTGGCACAGAGCCAAGAGATGGGACGCGACCAGGGGCACGCTACTCTCAACGTAGGCTTACACGCTTACTTCTGTCGTACAGCCTATAACATGGGTATCGACCTTTTTGCCTATAACGACAACATCATTCTCGACCTCTGCGAATATACGGCTAAGTATAACTTAACTTCGGCCGAAGATGTGGAAATGCCTTTCGAACCTTACTATCACCCCAAATACGGTTGGCACGAGAAGGTGTCGGCCGACGGTAAAGGGCGTGCCCGTCCGGGATGGGAACTCCTTTACAACCATTATGCCAAGGTGAAAGGTATGAATGCTCCATATTCGCAAGCTTTTGCCGAAAAAGAACGCCCCGAAGGATATGGCGAGCGTGGTACTGCCGAAGCCGGTGATTTGGGGTTTGGAACATTATTGTATACTGAAGAATAACTTTTTGAGATTTTCTTACTGATTTCAAGGAGTTAAGAGGTTAGGCTTCTTAACTCCTTGACGTTACTCAATGGAAACCCTCACAACCCTTTATCTTATGATAAATAGATTATTTTCTACCTTATTATTCCTTTCCTGTCTTTTTGGTGGTTTATCTCAAACGGCAAAGGCGCAAAACAACGAGTGGGAAAATCCCACCAAATATGAGTGGAACAAAGAGAAACCACACGCTGACTTTCGCCTTTATGAGCGGACAGATGATGCTGTGAACGATAATCCACAAAAATCGTCTTGGCAATACTCGTTGAATGGTACGTGGAAATTTGTTTATGCTCCCTCTATCGCAGAAAGCATAAAAGATTTTTATTGTACAGATTTATCCGACAATGATTGGGATACAATTACTGTCCCTTCCAACTGGGAAATCCAAGGATTCGGTGAGCCGATAATTCGCAACATTCAGTATGTGTTTTCACCCAATCCACCTTATATCGACGTTGATAATCCTGTGGGGACTTACCGGCGCACATTTACGGTTCCTCAAAACTGGCAGGGGCGTGAAGTGTTGTTGCACTTCGGTTCCATCAGCGGCTACGCCCGTATCTATGTGAACGGACAGCAGGTGGGTATGACTAAAGCATCCAAGACTCCGGCAGAATTTAATGTGACAAACTATTTAAAAAAAGGAGAGAACTTACTTGCTGTACAGGTGTATCGCTGGCACGATGGCAGCTATATGGAAGACCAGGATTTTTGGCGTCTAAGCGGTATCGAACGCGATGTTTTTCTGACCGCTTATCCCCAAACGACCATTTGGGATTTCTTTTTGCATGCAGGACTGGACGATACCTACCGACACGGGCAATTTCGGGCTACTGTAGACTTGCGTTCGTTCAATGCTAATGCAACTCTACAAAAAGGGACACTTACACTCGAATTGAAGGACGCAGGGGGGAAGACTGTCTTATCTGCGCAGAAAGCATATTGTATCTCAGATATAAGTACTACACTTACTTTCGAAGGCACTGTGCGCAATGTACGGAAATGGAGCGCTGAACACCCTTCGCTTTACGACTGTATTCTGACACTTCGAGCCAATGACGACAAGCAACAGACGGTAGTGGCTCATAAAGTCGGATTCCGTCGCATTGAGATTAAGAATACACGGCTACTGGTAAATGGTGTACCCACCTATATAAAAGGTGTTAACCGTCACGAACATAACGACAGCTTGGGACATACGCAGACTCGCGAAATCATAATGAATGATTTGCGACTGATTAAACAACTGAACATGAACGCTGTTCGTACCAGTCATTATCCCAATCATCCATTATTCTATCAATTGTGTGATCAATATGGTATCTATGTAGTGGATGAGGCCAATATTGAAACTCATGGAATGGGTTCGGTTCCTTATTTTAAAGATACCATTCCGCATCCTGCTTATCGTCCCGAATGGTATGCTGCTCATGTCGACCGTATCACCCGAATGGTCGAAAGGGATAAAAATCATCCATGTATCATCGGATGGTCATTAGGAAACGAATGTGGCAATGGAATCGTGTTCCACGATGAGTATAAACGTTTGAAGAAATATGACCCCGGTCGTTTTGTACAGTTCGAGCAGGCTTGGGAAGATTGGAATACAGATATTGTCTGTCCGATGTATCCCAATATGTGGAAAATAACAGAATATCGGAAGTCCGGCAAACAGCGACCGTTTATCATGTGTGAGTATGCTCACGCCCAAGGAAACAGCAATGGCAATTTTAAAGACCTTTGGGATATTATTTATGACAGCCCTAACTTGCAGGGCGGTTTTATCTGGGATTTTATGGATCAGGGATTTAAGATAAAGACCGAACCAAGAGACGGACGTACTTATTGGACGTATAATGGTAAGATGGGTAGTTATAAATGGCTGGAAGATAAGAAAGGGGAACTAAACACGGGAACTGACGGTTTGATTTCTGCCAATGGTATTCCTAAACCACAAGCGTATGAAGTGAAGAAAGTGTATCAGTACATTCAGTTTATCGCAAAAGACTTGGGGAAAGGAATTATTTCTATTAAAAACCGTTATGACTTTACCAATCTGGATGAGTATGCTTTCATGTGGGAAATATACAAAAACGGAGAAAAAATATCTACGGGGGATTTCAATGTTGATTTAAAACCTCATGAAGAAAAAGAGATACGTTTATCTCTCCCCGTTATTCCAGAAGACGGAAATGAGTATTTCCTTAATCTCTATGTGCACACCCGGGTTGCTACCGATTTAGTACCTGCTGGCTATGAAGTAGCTAGAGAGCAAATGCAATTAAATAAAAGTAGTTTCTTCACATCGCTTCCGCCTTGTTCGGGAAAACTGTCTTATGAAACAAAAGACAATATTTTGTCTTTTCAATCAGGTGCCGTTTCAGGTAAGATTGATTTGAAAAAGGGAATCTTGTTTGATTATATGATAAATGGCAAGCAACCTATCAGGCAATATCCCGAACCAGCCTTTTGGCGTGCTCCGATAGATAATGATTTTGGGAATAAAATGCCCGTTTTGGCAGGTGTCTGGCGGACGGCCCATGTCAACCGCTATGTGAAGAAAGTGACAATAGGGGAGAATAATGAAAAAGGGTTATCCGTAAGGGTTGATTGGGTCTTAAGCGATATTCAAGTGCCTTATACGATGGAATATTTGGTACGGGATAACGGAACTGTCATTGTGACGGGCAGTATCGACCTGACAGGAACGAAACTTCCCGAACTTTTTATGTATGTTTGTCACATGTTTAATATGAAAGGAAGCAGTTGTAAGTGAAAACACGATTAAATATCTGATTCTTATATTAATATATTTGGTTTGTGGTGTGGAACTGCAAGCTCAGAATTATATATTCCGTAATGTCGTCATGTCCGACGGATTATCCGGACTGTTGGTCAATGCCATTTATAAAGATTCCGAAGGTTTTGTATGGTTAGGGACAGATAATTGCCTCGATCGTTTTGACGGTGTGAAAGTGCGCCATTTTGAATTCCGGGGCATTGAGTCGGGAAGAAAGAAGCGTGGTAAATACGATTACGGAAACTGCCAATAAGCAACTTTGGGTGGGAAATGGTATCGGACTTTGGCGGTTGAACCGTACAAACAGTCAATTGGAAAGAATTGTCCCCGAAAAGATTGATTTTGCTGTAAATATTTTGTTGGCTAATGAGGATGTTCTTTATATCGGTACGGAGAAAGGCTTGTTCATTCATAAAGACGGTCAGTTGCTCCAAGTTTTGACAGACCGGAATATGCTTGGCCGCTTGTAACAGAATCATGGATATTTGTCTGAATGAAGATAAAACCGCACTATGGCTGGCTACGGTGCAAGGGCTATTCTCCTATTCATTGAAAGACGGAAAGATTGATTCCTGGCATTTTCAGGAAATGTGCCCGAAGCCGATTATTTCCGTTGCCTCACCCGTATCGGGGAAACGCTCTACTTGGCACAATGAGCCAGGGAGTAGTACGTTTTGATATGAAAAAGGAAACGTTCTTCTCATACGATATCTTTAGGATGCGATGTTATTTCCGACATTTCCAGTGATGGAAAAGAAACCGTCTATATAGCTACCGATGGCAATGGCGTCCACTTCCTTTCACATAAAGAACAGCAGGTGACGCGTCGTTTCTACCATGATGTAAGTGATAAGGAAGGGATTCGCAGTAATTCTGTCTACTCCTTACTCGTAGATGACAGGGGTGCCGTTTGGGTAGGGCATTTTCAGGCAGGCTTGGATTATTCACTCTACCAGAACGGCCTTTTCCGTACGTATGCCTATCCACCTTTGTTCAATTCGGCAAACCTCTCTATCCGTTCTTTCGTAAGCAGAGGGCAGGAGAAAGTTATCGGTTCGCGTGACGGCTTGTTCTATATAAATGAGGCTACCGGAGTAGTCAAGAGTTTTGTAAAACCCGTCCTGACCTCGGATTTGATACTGACAATCAGCTTCTATCAAGGAGAATATTATATCGGTACCTATGGTGGCGGTATGATGGTATTGAATCCGGGAACATTATCTCTGAAATATTTTGCACAAGGCGATACGGAGCTTTTTCAAAAAGGGACATATCTTCTGTGTGAAACCGGATGCAAAGGGAAATCTCTGGATAGGGACTTCACAAGGACTCTTCTGTTATAATGGGCAGACAAAACAGATCAAAGCACTTTACTAGTGCTAATTCTCAACTGCCGGAGGGCAACGTGTATGAAGTAAGTTTTGATTCTACAGGTAAAGGATGGATTGCTACTGAAACCGGTATGTGTATTTATGACCCGGCTTCTCAGAACTTGCGCTCTAATGTGTTTCCGGAGGGATTCGTGAATAAAGACAAAGTTCGAACGATTTATGAAGATTCCGAACATAATCTTTATTTTATCCGTGAGAAAGGGAGTTTGTTTACGTCTACGCTGACAATGGACCGCTTCTATAATCAGTCCGTATTTTCCACGCTTCCCGACAATTCTCTGATGGCGATTGTAGAGGATAATCAAGGTTGGTTGTGGGTAGGCTGTAATGACGGTTTGCTGCGTATAAAGAAAGAAGGCGAAGAGTATGACGCTTTCACTTTCAACGATGGAGTGCCCGGACCAACATTTACCAACGGAGCTGCCTATAAAGACGATAAAGGAATACTATGGTTCGGCAATACCAAAGGATTGATTTACGTTGACCCGAAGCGTGTGGATGAAGTACGTGGTAAGGCGCGTCCGATAGTATTTACAGATATATTGGCTAATGGTGTTTCTTTTACCGGTTCGTCTTTGAAATATAATCAGAATAATCTTACTTTCTGTTTTACGGATTTTGCCTACGGACTGCCTTCTGCCTTGCTGTATGAATATCAGTTGGAAGGGGTTGATAAAGACTGGAAACTATTGGCAGCACAGAACGAAGTTTCTTATTACGGACTTTCTTCCGGGACTTATACTTTCCGTGTACGTCTTCCGGGAAATGAGCAATCCGAAGCTAGCTGTCAAGTGACGGTACGTCCTATGATACCTTGGTGGGGATGGGGACTTTCCGTTTTATTAATCGTAGGAATTATAGCCTTTATACGGTATTATGTCTGGAAGCGTATGCGCCGTTTACTCACTTCTCCTGTTCAGGTAGCTTCAACACCGGTGGAGGAAATATCCCGGAAAGAACAAGAGACGGAACAGTCGGAAACAATTGTTGAACAGTCGTCTACTGTTACCGAAGAGAAGTATAAGACGAATAGGTTAACTGAAGAAGAATGCGTGGAGCTTCATAAGAAACTGGTGGCTTATGTAGAGAAAGAAAAGCCATATATCAATCCCGACTTAAAAATGGGTGACTTGGCTTCTGCATTGGATACTTCTTCACATTCATTATCGTATCTTTTGAACCAGTATCTTAATCAGTCTTACTATGACTTTATCAACGAATACCGCGTTACCCAATTCAAGAAAGATGGTAGCGGATAGCCAATATTCCCGTTATACATTGACTGCATTGGCAGAACTTTGTGGTTTTAGTTCGCGTGCTTCTTTCTTTCCGTTCATTTAAAAAGAGTACGGGAGTCACTCCGAATGAATACATCCGTAGTATAGGTGGAACTGCTAAGGAGGAATAAATTTCGGTGAACCTCTTTTTTAATCTGTAATCTATTAATAGATAAGTTCTGCTTCATCCTGCATAAACTTTTCTTGTTCCTATTCCAATCTGTTGTTTTAGATAAATTCTTCTTCTCTCTATCTAAACTTCCTTTTCCTTAATTGCAAAGTTGTTTTTCATAGAATCTATAAATGCAAGTTTTGTTTTTATAATCAAAGCTTGCATTTATAAAAACAAAGCTTGCAATTTTATAATCAGAGCTTTCATTTATAGTTTGTCATTAACCGAAAGCAACTTTTCAACAAGAGCAAAACAAGTTTATCATTAATGAATGGAACTTATCTCTAGTATTTCAGTGACAGCTTTAATGAATGTAAAATGACAAGATGATAAAATGGTGAAGAAAGGGACTAAAGAGGTGAAGGGGGTGAAAGCAAATGGGTATAAGGAGAGCGAAAATACATTGTTTTTTAGTAAACAGAGTATCAGATTATAAAATGAGACTCTGTTTGCTGTGAGTGTAACTAACTGATATTTAGTGAAATATATGCGAATAAGTCTATCTGGATTCTTGAGATTTATGCTCCATTTTCCGGTTGTTATATCCGAAATCACCTCTATATTTGCATCGTGATCAAAACCGAAAAAGATAGTATTATGGAGACAATAACTAACACTTCCGACAACATTATCACTAATTCTTATGAAGAATATTATCAGGTGATTCTTACCTATATTACTTATCGTATCACTCATCGCTACGAAGCAGAGGATCTGGCCCAAGATGTGTTTGTACGTCTGCTCGACTACAAACAAATGCTCCGTCCGGACACAGTGAAGTATTTCCTGTTCGCTATTGCACGCAATATTGTAATCGACTATATTCGTCGTTATTATAAAAAGCAGGAGATAAACAGCTATATCTATGACACCATGTCTACTTCTACCAATGAAACAGAAGAAAAAATTATCGGTGATGATTTAATGACAATGGAACGGACCCGTCTGGCTGCCATGCCCGAACAACGTCGGTTAATTTATACATTAAACCGTTTCGAAAATAAAACTTCTCCGGAAATCGCTAATGAATTGAATCTAAGTTGTAGGACGGTAGAAAACCACTTATTCCTTGGACGCCGTGAAATGCGCGAGTTTTTCCGAAATTGTATATAATCTTATTCATTAATATATAATCCTTTGTGCTTATGGAAAAAGAATCAGAATCTAGGGAGAGACATACTGATGCCTCATCAAATTTTAGAAAACAAGAAATAAACACTATTTTTAAACCTCAAATTTAATTTTATGAAACGAAGAGGATTAATTTTTAATTCGCGACCTGACAAGGCAGCAATGTTTGCGTTAGGATTAATGCTGGGACTTTGATTGATGCTACGGGCGAGCCGTTGATTGGCGTGAATATAAGTGTGATAGGCGGTACGGAAGGAACTATTACGGATATTGATGGAAATTATGCGATTAACGTACCTGCCGGAGCCAAACTGAAATTCAGCTATATCGGATATAAGGACCAGATTATAGATGTAGCTGCGCAAACGGTGATTAATGTAAAATTGCAGGAAGACAGCGAAGTGCTGGACGAAGTTGTGGTAGTAGGATATGGTTCGCAGAAGAAAGAAACATTGACCGGTGCCGTAACGGTAGTATCTGATAAAATGCTGACAAACAAAGGATCAATGTCCAGTCCCGTACAAGCCTTGCAAGGACAAGTTCCGGGGGTAATCATTACCCGTTCTTCCGGTGCTCCGGGCGATGAAAGCTGGGGTATGAAACTGCGTGGTGCTGTATCTGCCAATTCTACTGACCCGTTGGTTATCATTGATGGGGTGGAGTATGAGAGTGTGAATGAACTTCGTCTGTTAAACTCGGCAGATATCGAGTCTATCAATTTTTTGAAAGATGCCTCTGCCGCTATTTATGGTTCGAAAGCAGCCGGAGGTGTTGTTCTGGTAACTACAAAGCAGGCGAAAGAAGGGAAAGCAAAGATAGAATATAGTGGTTCTTATACACATAAGTTTGTAGGGTTGCAACCTAAGATGATGAGTATTGACCAATGGAGTGATGCTATTATTGCAGCTCGTACGAATGATGGTAAAGGTGCTGATGACCAGTGGATCCAGTATGCTAAGTTGGCGAAAGCTTATAAAGGAGGATATATTGATTTGTCCGTTAACCCCAATCCAATAACGGCGTTCGGGGATGTAGACGACTATGTATTCATGGATACTAACTGGCAGGATGTTTTATTTGGAAATGCAGGTTCCACGCAACATAACCTAAGCGTTTCAGGAGGAAATGATAAATCTCTGTATCGTTTGTCAGTGGGATATATGTATGATGATAGTACATTGAAATGGGGTAATAATAGCAATAAACGTTTCAATCTTCGTCTGACTAACACGGTAAAACTTACCGATGACTTTACAATTGAATCCGTGATTGCGTATAATCGTCAGGACCAGGTTTCTCCTACTATGATTGGCAGTGTGCTGACCTCCAGTTATCCGCAGCCGGGACTTCCGTCTTCTACAATGGATGGTAAACCTTATCACTGGGGAGGAAACTATACTCCCAACTGGTATGCTGAATTAGGTGGAGATAATAATTTGAAGGTTTCCGGTATCAATATCAGTGAGAATCTGAAATATAAGCTCACTTCTTATTTGGACGCAGTGGTTAATCTGGGATATAATACTTCTACTGCTACTCGCGATGCAGTGAAAAATAGTATTACCTGGTACACTTATGACGGGACGCTTAGTACAGCGAAACCCAATGCGATCTATAATCCGAATCAGGCATCGACCGAATATTCCAAATCATTTGCGCGTACGGACTACTATTCTGTTTCCGGTTATTTGAATTTTCATCAGACATTTGCGGAAAAGCATACGGTGAGTGCGATGTTAGGTGCCCAGTACAATCTGAAGGAATATGATTATACAGTTGTGACGGCAAAGGACGTACAGAGTTCGCTGGAAATACTTAACGGCTCGGGGGATATTTTTTTAAAGAACTCTGCCAAAACTTCTTCGCCTGACAAATGGCATGAAGCGATGATGTCTTATTTCGGACGTTTGAATTATAACTATTTGTCGAAATATCTATTGGAAGCTAACTTGCGTTATGACGGATCATCCAAGTTCCTTCCGGAAAACCGTTGGGATTTCTTTTATGGCTTTTCCGGTGGTTGGCGTCTTACTGAAGAGAATTTTATGAAGAATGTGAAATTCTTGAACGAACTGAAACTCAGGCTTTCGTATGGTGTGGTAGGTAATCAGTCCGGGATATCTCGTTATGATGGCAGACAACTTTATAACTTCAATTCTGTGAACGGAGCTTATCTGGGTGACGGCAGAGTATCTTACGTAAAGAGTAACGGTGAAATTGCTACTACGGGGCGTAGTTGGGAACGGATCCATAATTATAACTTGGGTGTGGATTTCCAACTATTTAATAGCCGCCTTCAAGGTACTGTGGAACTGTTTATGAAGAAAAACAATAATATGTTGATTGCTGTAACTTATCCGGGCATTTTGGGTGACAAGGCACCTGCTTCCAATAGCGGTAAGTTTGAAGCGAAAGGTTATGAAGGCACTTTGACATGGTCGGACAAAATCGGGAAAGTAAATTACCACATTGGCGGTACGTTTACATACGCGGATAATAAATTGGTAGACTACGGAGGAGTAACAGTTTTCAAATCCGGATTTATAGACAAGCAACAAGGATATTCCCTAAATTCAGTGTTTGGATTGAAGTACTGCGGAAAGATTCAGACAGAGGAACAATTGCGTAAATATAAATATCAATACTACAACGGAAACGGGATTGGTATTCCGAGCGATATTCGTTTGGGAGATAATATGTATGAAGATGTGAATGGGGATGGCGTACTAGATGAAAAAGGATTATGTGTATCTGGGTTCTGATGACCCGAAAATCTCTTATTCATTCAATTTGGGGCTGGAATGGAACAACTTTGACTTCTCCGCAGTCTTTCAGGGAGTTGCCAAACGTACCATTTTCCGCGACAGTAGCAATGATAATTACCGTATCCCGATGAAAGCCGCTCATTTAAATTCGACTACACAGTCGGTCGGGGATGTATGGAGCCCTGAAAATAGAGGCGGGCGTTATCCGACATATACGAATATAAACTCTATAAACGATTATAACTACCAGTGTTCGTCCTGGTCGGTAGAAAATGGTAATTATTTGCGCTTGAAAAGTGTGACATTGGGATATAACTTCCCGACTTCGCTTCTGAACAAGATAAGAGTGATTAGCAGGATGCGTGTCTATGTGTCGGGCAATGACTTGTGGGAAGTTAGTAAAATTAACGACGGATGGGATCCGGAAGCTTCCCGTAAAGTTTCAGGAAACGGTCGTTTTCCCTTCAATCGTACTTGTACCGTAGGATTAGATTTAACCTTTTAATAGTTAGAATATGAAGATTATAAATATAATAAAAGCAATATTGCTGCTGTCAGTGGTGATAACTCTTCCTTCTTGTCTGGATCTTGATCCTAAGGCTCAGTTGGCAGATGCGAATTTGTGGCAGACTCCGAATGATTATAAATTATATGCCAATCAATTTTATGAATGGCCGCGTGATTTTGCTGCTGCTCTTTTCGATGGGCCGCATAGTGACACGCGTTCGGACCTGATCACATCTAGTGACTACAATGAATATAGTAAAGGAGTCAATACGATTCCTGTATCGGATGGTAATTATACAGGAGCCTATACTAAAATCCGTTATGCTAATATCTTATTACAGAATGCGGAGAATTATGCCAATCTGAATGATATAGCGCGCTATGTAGCAGAAGCTAAGTTTTTTCGTGCCTATGAGTATTTTGACTTGTTACAGCTTTTCGGAGATGCGATTATTGTGACCAAACCGGTTGATATAGACGCTGCAGAAATGAATGCGGCTCGTAATGACCGTTCGGAAGTAGCCGATCTTATTATCAGAGATTTGCAGGAAGCTATTCCTGATCTGCCGAGAGAAAGTGAGATTTCTACTGCCGATAAAGGGCGTGTTTCTAAAGGTGCGGCTCAAGCATTTCTGTCGCGTGTGGCATTGTATGAAGGGACTTGGCAGAAGTTCAGATCGGGCGACGTAACACGGGTTAATGATTTGCTGGATATTGCGGCAAGTGCTGCCTGGGATGTGATTGACAGCAAGCAATATGAAATCTTTAAACCGGAAGAGTTGGGAACGACAGCTTACAAATATCTGTTCATTCTGGAAAACGCGCAATCCAATCCGGCTAATATTACAAAGGCCAAGAATCTAGAGTACATTTTCTCTCGTCGTCATGATGAAGTGATTGCTCCGATTGGAAAGAATATAACGAAAGCTTGCTTTGCCAATGTACAGTGGATTACGCGTAAGTTGGCCGAAATGTATTTGGGTGCGGACGGACTTCCTATTCATAATCCGAATTCTACAGTAGGAGTGAACTATTCTTCTCCTCAACAGGAATATGCCAAACGCGATAATCGTATGAACAACACATTGATGATTCCCGGAAATAGATATTGGAATAATAACGCGCCCCATACTACCTGGACGGATGCAGATAAGGCGGCTTTTGACAATAAACCATTCTATCCCACTAGCGGCAGCGGATATCATAATCAGAAATGGGCTACTGAGCGTGATGTGAAAGATACGTATGAAGGATATGATTTCCCGGTTATCCGCTATGCGGAGGTATTGCTGAATTATACGGAAGCTGTGTACGAGAGATATGCTGCTACCGATGGAAGCATTACGGATGAGTCTAAGGTGGATGCGGCCTTGAAATATTTGAATGAAGTTCGTAAACGGGTAAATCCGGATATGCCGGATTTGACAGTCTCGTTTGCCGCAACAAAAGGATTAAGTCTGCGGGAAGAGATTCGTCGTGAACGTACGGTGGAACTTTTCAATGAAGGTTTCCGTATAGACGATTTGAAACGTTGGAAGACGGCTGAAGTGGAAATGCCTAAAAATATGTTGGGAGTGAAATGGAGTACAACGGGTGATTGGAGTACATGGGCCACTGCCTGGAAACCTTCATACTCTACGGATACAGATGATGCCGGTATTGCGGGATGCCTGATGATTGAAACGGATCGTGTTTGGGAAAATAAGAACTATCTTTATCCGATTCCATCCGATCAGAAGCAATTGAATCCCAACATCGGTCAGAATCCGGGATGGTAACGTATTTATAAACCGAAGATTATAAAGAATATAATTATGAGATATACATTATTTAGTTTGGCTTTTCTTACGGCTATCTGTTTTACTGCATGTGATGATAGTAAAGAGTATGGAGACGGACTGGAGGAGAAGACCTTGATTTCAGAGATTACATTGGCTAACGTAGAAAATGGAAAACTGACTTTGGCTGCGTCTGTGGACTATATGGACTCTTTGATACAGTGTAAGATTGTACCGGAACAGCCGACCAACAGGAAGGTAAGCTGGTCTTCGTCAGATGAAAATGTGGCTACGGTAACACAAGACGGACTTGTACATGCGGTGAGTGCAGGCAAGGCGAATATTGTTGTGACTCCTGAAATTGGATTCGGAGCAAGCACCTTTTTTGAATTGACGGTAGTACCGGAGTTTATTCCGATTGCGGATTTTGAGTTTACGGATGATGATAAGAAGGATTTGTATGTTTCCGAAGAGAGGAGTTTGCGCCCCACTCTGTTGCCGGCAGGACACACTTATTCTATGGTGACTTGGAAGAGTAGTGATGAATCTATTGCTACTGTGACAAAAGAAGGTGTAGTGAGAGGTGTTAACGGAGGTACGAGTACAACGGGAAAAACTGTCACTATTACTGCTATTTCTTTAGATAGGGGAGGTTACGAGGAATCCTTTGATTTGAAGATTATACCGATTATATATGTTGAAAGTCTGACATTTGGTGAGCAGGAGGATTTATTGCCGGGCGAAAGTGCTAAACTGAACTTTACAACCGTTCCGGTGGATGCGACTATAGCTTCTTTAAAGTGGTCCAGTAGTAATACGGATGTTATAGAGGTGAATGATCAGGGTGTGGTAACCGCCAAAGCTTATGGAGAAGCTACTATTACCGCCACTACGACAACTGAAGTTTCGTATACAACTACGGTTAAAGTACCTTATGGCTTGATGAAATATTCATTTGATACCTCATTGTCTCCTTGGTATTTGAAGCAGGCGGATGGGTATACTTCATCTGCCGAGTTTAAAGCAGGAGGAGCAGTTGTGAAAATGGTTCCTAATCCTTCAAAGGGAAATTCTTGCCGTGCGGATCTTGTATTGACGTCAAATGGCAGTTATAAAGATAAGGTCTATTTGAATGTTGGGGTATATCCTTATCTGGCCATAAAAATGATCCGACCTTATGGAGCTGGTAAATTGCAAGGTAACATTAAACTTGATACACAGTATGGTGCCTATTTGGAGAATAGTGGCAGTGGAAGTAATAAATATACAATATTAGACGGTGCTGAAACTCCGGGAAGTCCGGAAGTATATTATTATGATCTGCAAAGAGAAAATGCTGTTGGAAATGGATCGAATAAACCTTTCCATACTTTCTCTAAAACAGAACCGGAAGAAATAAAGACACTCCAATTTGTAATGGCGGACTTCAAAGAAGCTAACGGCTCAAATACGGAATATACAGTATATTGGGTACGGACTTTCAAAACTATTGAGGATTTAAAAGCTTTCGTTGAAAATGAAAACACTAATAATTAATAAAGACTATGAGAACTAGAAATATATTCATCCTGTTTACGATGCTTGCGCTCCATTTGAGCGCATGCACCGACATCGAAGATGGTACTACCGATATTGATTCGTGGCCTGCTATTAATGAGTATACCCTTGCTCATCCCTGTATGCTGCATACTGCAGCCGATTTATCTTATGTTGCATCAAAGTTGACCGTAGCTCCTTGGAGTGAAGGATATGATAAATTGAAGAACTCCGGATATTCCTATGCGGGATATGTTCCTACGCCGCAGGAGGTATTGGGACGTATGGACCAGGGAACTGGGCCAGCAAGTTTCCGGAATGGTGGAATAACTATACTTATTTCTATAAAGACGCTGCCGCTGCTTATCAGCTGGCACTTCGTTGGAAACTGGAAGGTGACGTTGCTTGCGGGCAAACAGCCGTTAAGATATTGAATGCCTGGGCTGAAACTTGCAAAGGATTGGTCCGTGTCAAGAGTTTGGCAAATGATAGAACCTATGACGCGAATGGTGAAATAGCCGATCCGAACGAATATCTTATTTCTATTAATGTCCACCAAATGGCTAATGCTGCCGAAATTATGCGTACGGATGAGACGCTCTTCACAAAAGCTCAATTGTCGGCGTTCCAGACAATGATGAAGAATGTATTTTATCCTGCCGCTTCTGATTTTCTGGCTCATAAGGAAGCATGCAAACAGCATAGCTGGCTTAACTGGGATTTAGCTCAGATGACATCGATTCTCTCTATCGGCATTCTTTGTGATGATCAGGACAAAATCAATGAGGCTATTTTGTATTTTAAGTATGGAGTAGGCAATGGTAGTATAGACAACGCTGTTCCTTTTCTTCATCAGGATCCGGATGGACACGGAGTATTGGGCCAAGGACAGGAATCCGGCCGTGACCAGGGGCACGCTACACTTTGTATTGCTTTGATGGGTGCTTTCTGCCAAATGGCATATAATATCGGCGAGGACCTTTTTGCTTATCAGGATAATAAAGTACTTGCTATGGCAGAATACACGGCTAAGTATAATCTATGGAAAGACTTTGATGATCGGTCTTCTACCTCCAATGAGAAATTTGTGTATAGCAAAGAGGGATTCCCTTATAGTTTTTACGAGAACTGTAGTTGGCAATGTCCTGCGCTTTCTTCCAAAGAAGAAAATGATAAGTCGAGAGGAGAGATTCGTCCTTGTTGGGCACTGATCTACTATCATTATAAAACAAAAGGGATAGAAGCTTATTATACTAAAAAGTTTATGGATGGTATGGGTGTAGAAGGTGGCGGTGGTCATTACGGTTCTACTAGCGGCGGATTCGACCAACTGGGATTCGGGACTTTGATGTATACGAAAGAATAATAGGAAGCTTTATAGAAAAAAATAGTGGAGGGGATTAGGTATTTACTTAATCCCTTTCGTATATATAAGCAAATAGATTGTTTGAAATGAAAGTTATTAGATTCGGTTTTTCGGTTGGTTAGTTTTTTTATAAAGGTAGAAAGAACCTGTTTTTAGGAATAACGAATCTTATTTTGAATGAAATTGATTATTAAGGTATATGCGTAAAAAGATTCTGTTTTTAGCAGGAATGATGGCTTGCTGTTCATTGGCAGGTGCACAAGAAATCTCTAAGACCTGGGTGGCTGATAAGGGGAATGGAACTTATCAGAACCCGGTTCTTCATGCAGACTATTCGGATCCGGATGTATGTGCAGCCGGAGATGATTTCTATATGACAGCGTCCAGTTTTAATTGTATTCCCGGAATTCCTATTCTTCATTCTAATGATTTGGTGAATTGGTCGTTGGTGAACTATGCGTTGCCGGTGCAGGAACCGAAAGAATTTTTCGATAAGGCCCAACATGGTAAAGGGGTATGGGCGCCGTCTATCCGTTTCCATAACGGAGAGTTTTATATCTACTGGGGCGATCCGGACTATGGGATTTACATGATAAAGACGAAAGACCCGAAAGGCAAATGGAGTAACCCCGTATTGGTGAAAGCCGGAAAAGGGATGATTGATGCTACTCCCTTGTGGGATGAAGACGGGAAAGTATATCTGATATATGCCTATGCCGGAAGCCGTAGTGGGGTGAACAGTATTCTTGTGATTTCAGAATTGAATGCAGAAGGAACGGAAGTCGTTTCTGATCCGGTGATGGTATTTGATGGAAATGATGGAAAGAACCATACGGTAGAAGGACCGAAGCTCTACAAACGCAACGGATACTACTATATTTTTGCTCCGGCAGGTGGTGTAGCTACCGGTTGGCAATTAGTACTTCGCTCGAAGAACATCTATGGACCTTATGAGTCGAAAATTGTAATGGTACAAGGGCAGACGAATATAAACGGTCCTCATCAAGGCGGTTGGGTAGATACTAATACGGGTGAGTCTTGGTTTATTCATTTTCAGGATAAGGGAGCTTACGGACGTGTGATTCACTTGAATCCGATGAACTGGGTAAATGACTGGCCGGTAATCGGAGCGGATAAAGACAAGGACGGTTGCGGTGAACCTGTGACTACTTATAAGAAACCGAATGTGGGAAAGACCTATCCGATCGTTACTCCGCCGGAGAGTGACGAATTCAATACCCGGCATTTGGGATTACAATGGCAATGGCACGCTAATAAGCAAGATACTTATGGATTCACTACCGATTTGGGATATCTTCGCCTGTATGCGGGCAGTCTCTCGAAAGAATTTGTGAACTTCTGGGAGGTGCCGAATCTGTTGATGCAGAAGTTTCCGGCCGAAGAATTTACAGCTACCACTAAGTTGACGTTTACCGCCAAACAGAATGGTGAACAAGCCGGACTCATTGTAATGGGATGGGATTACAGTTATCTTTCGATTCGCAAGGCGGGGGATAAATTTATTCTGCAACAGGCAGTTTGTAAGGATGCGGAACAGCAAAATCCCGAACAGATAAAAGAATTGGCAAACATTCCGGTAAAATATCTAAAGATGCCGGGAGTAGCAGATAATGAATGGCAAACAGTTTATTTACAGGTAAAGGTTCGGAAAGGAGCCGTCTGTACATTTGCTTATAGTCTGGACGGGAAGAAATATACGACAGTGGAGAGACTTTCACAGCCCGTCAAGGCAAATGGATTGGAGCCAAAGTCGGACTATTCTGTGTGACTCCGAATGAAGGCAATCGGGGATGGGCAGATGTCGATTGGTTTCGGATGAATAAGTAATTGATCAATAACTGACAAAGAGAAATAAAGATTAAGAATTAACTCGAAGATATCAGATTAAGATGAAAAAGATTGTAGTAGGTTTGGCTGTAATGTTAGGTTTCTGTACGTGTGCTCATCAGCCGTCCGGTACATTGGATGTGAATAAGGCATTGGACTATTGTGCAGAGCAGACACAACGTACGCTTGCGGAACTGAAAACAGACTCCGGCATCGACTATACAATGATGCCACGTAATATCATGACTGACGAACATCATTGGAATTGTCGGAAAGCGACGAAGGAAGAATGGTGTGCCGGTTTCTGGCCCGGAGTATTGTGGTATGATTACGAATATACGAAAGATAAACAGATTCAGGAAGAAGCGGAGAAGTTCACGAACTCTCTGGAGTTCCTTTCCAGGACTCCGGCTTTCGACCATGATTTGGGATTCCTTGTTTTTTGCAGTTATGGAAACGGTTATCGCCTGACCAAGAATCCGGCATATAAACAAGTAATTCTGGATACAGCCGACACACTGGCTACTTTATTCAATCCGGTAGTAGGAACCATCCTTTCATGGCCTCGTGAAGTGGAACCTCGCAACTGGCCGCACAACACCATCATGGATAACATGATTAACCTCGAAATGCTTTTTTGGGCGGCAAAGAACGGCGGCAATCCCTACTTATATGATGTAGCGGTAGCACATGCCGACAAGACCATGAAATGCCACTTTCGTCCCGACTATACTTCGTATCACGTTGCTGTATATGATACAATTACAGGTAATCTGATTAAAGGTGTCACTCACCAGGGATATGCCGACAGTACCATGTGGGCGCGTGGGCAAGCATGGGCGATTTATGGATACACAGTAGTCTATCGAGAAACGAAAGACCCTAAATATCTTGACTTTGCGCAGAAAGTGACGGATGTCTATTTGGAAAGACTTCCTGAAGACAAAGTACCCTACTGGGATTTCGACGATCCGGGAATACCGGACGCTCCCCGTGATGCTTCAGCAGCAGCAGTTGTAGCTTCCGCCTTGCTCGAACTGTCCACTTATCTTCCGAATGGAAAAGGAAAATATTATAAAGACGCTGCAATCGAAATGTTGTCAAGTCTAAGTTCCCGCCACTATCAGAGTGGCAAAAGTAAACCTTCATTCTTATTGCATAGTGTAGGACATTGGCCGAATCATTCGGAAATAGATGCGTCTATTATTTATGCAGACTACTATTATATCGAAGCATTGCTAAGATTAAAACGTTTGCGGGAAGGACAAACAGTACAAGGATAAATATTTATACCAGTCTGTTGCGGAAAGTAACGATACGAATATAATATTACAAGGTAAAAAAAGAAATGCTCTGCAAAGAACGTTCAGTTCTCGCAGAGCATTTTTTTTACTTTAGGGTTAGGTTCTTTTATTATTGTTTCACTTTGATGATGTCATAGTTCAGATCGCTGACAGCTTCCTGTAAGCTATCGTTTACCAGACGAAGGGTGGTGTCGTTCACAATTACAAAATACATGGGAGCTTCACCGTTTTTCGGAGTTAACTTCACAGCCGTAACAGGTTTTTTGTTCACTACCTTGTGTACGGTTTGCTGTTTTCCGTTTGAGGTAAACGTCTTGTTTTGGCCCTGACCTTCAGCATCAAGGTAAGTCATATCCAGTGTATACGTAGTATCTACGCCGTCGGTTGCAGCGTTCAGGGTCAGTACATAGTCAATACCCGGACCGTCGGCAGCAGGAAGAGTACCTTCATAAACTTCAGTCAATTCGGTAATCGGAGTCATAGCAAGAGCTAGACTGTCTGCTTGAGCCTCTGCGGCTTTGTTTGCTTTTGATTGGCAAGATGCCAAAGCAGCTACGACGGCTGCTAACATAATTACTTTTTTCATCGTTAAGTGCTTTAAGTTAATATAAATATAGTGAGCTATCGCTCGTTTTTGGCTATCCTATTCCTCCTCTTCGTCCCGTTTGATGACAAGCAGTTTGTCTACTCGTCCGCGGTCCATGTCCACTACTTCGAATTGCAGATTCTTGTAAGTGAAGATGTCTCCGCTTTCGGGATACGGCCATCAAGAACATTGCTAGTCCGCCCAGAGTGGTGAAGTCTTCCGATTCCAGATCTTCATAGGATAAGATCCCCATTTCCTCCATGAAGTCGTCGATATTCATTGAAGCTTCCACCAGCATCGAACCGTCCTGCCTAGTGACGATTTCTTCTTCTTCCGTTTCGTCCTCTTCGAGGATGTCTCCGAAGATACTTTCGGTCAGGTCGTGCAGTGTGATAATGCCTGCTGTGTTGCCATACTCGTTAACAACAACTCCGAACTTATTTTTGTTCTTCTTAAATAGCTCTAAAACTTTCTTGGCATATAAACTTTCCGGAATAAACAGGGGAGGACGGGCTATTTCGCGCAGGTTAAACACCTTTTTGTTGCCTACCATCAGGATAATATCTTTACGGAAACCACACCGATTATCTCATCTTTCCGTTCGTCTACCAATAGATACTTGCTGTAATGTTCTTCTTCGATAGTCTTCATCACTTTTTCCTGTGTATCATCGAGATGAAGGATAATAAGATCTCTGCGATGTGTCATCAGTTCGTTGGCGCGTTTATCAGAGAAACGGAATACGTCGCGTATCATTTCCGTTTCTTCCTTGTCGATCACACCCTTGCTCCGAACTTTGGTGCAGAATCATTTTGATTTCCTCCTGTGTCATGGGGCGTTCTTCGCTTTTCAGTCCGATCAGTTTATTCAGTAGGCGGGTAGAGATACTGAGTAACCACACAAAAGGATAAGAAACCTTCGTCAGCAGAATCATGACCGGGCTGAACAAAGTGGCGTACCGCTCCGGATTACTAAGAGCAATGGATTTAGGAACCAGCTCTCCGATAATCAGAGAAAGATAGGTGATGATTGCTACGGTAGTAATCATTGCCAGGTTGCGTGCGTATGCTTCTGCGCCCGGAATGAGAGAAAAGAAAGGTACGAGGTCGTCGGCAATAGCCACACCACCATACGCACCGGATACAATACCGATAAGCGTGATACCAATCTGAATGGTAGACAAGAACTTTTCCGGTTCTTCTAATTGCTTTAATACTCCTCGGGCAGATTTGTTACCTTTGGCTACAAGAGTTTCAAGACGTGCTTTGCTGGAAGATACCAGCGCAATTTCGTACATGGCAAAAATGCCATTCAGTACGAGTAAGAAAAGTATAATAAGAAATTCCATAAATGGATTAAATGGTTATAGCCTCGAAATTACATGAAATCACGACACTATGCAAATCTATGTAATATATTAATGAAAATTTAATAATCGTGTTGTCTTTTTTGTGTAATTATAATAATATAATTGAGGCACGGATTACGCAGATACAGTTTCAATTAAATAAGACCTGTGTTAATCCGTGTAATCCGTGCCTTAATAAAAAAGCAGGAAGTTTTGAACTCTTCCTTATATATTAGATAAACTCTTTACTTCTTAGCGTAGCTGTCTGCTTTGGCTTTTGTACGTTCAATGCGCTTTTGAGTGTCCGGATGTGAAGAGAACATTCTTTGTGCATAGGATGCTTTAGGAGCATCTTTTGCAAGTTCTGCCAATTTACTCAAGGCATTTGCCATTGCATAAGGGTCGATGCCGTTTTTTACACAGAATTCAACACCATAATCATCGGCTTCATTTTCTTGCTTTTGTGAGAATTGTGCACCGGCAAGAGCTTCTGCCATGGCTCCCAGTTCGGAGTCTGTCAGTTTGGCTACTTTGTCGCTGGCTGCACCTGCTGCATTCTTCACTGCCGAGCGAAGGTAGGCATTTTTCATCGCGTCTTTAGAGTCAGTGTGTACAACGTGACCGATTTCATGTCCTACTACTGCCATTACTTCTTCGTCAGTCATCACATCCATTAGTCCGGCGCAGATACGTACACTGCCGTCTCCACAGGCAAAAGCATTCACGTCTACAACTTCATAAACACCGAAGTTCAGTTTCAGCCCGTCCATTTCTTTGATGTGGCCGGTCAGCTTCTCCAGACGTTTGCCGTATTCAGTGTCAGGTTTTGTCAGTGGATTGTGTGCATCCATCCAGACCATGTATTCCTTACTCATGTTGGCGATGTCCGCGTCTGATAAGGTAACTGCCGATACTACATCTTTACCAGCTTGCAGCTTTCCCTACATTAATCTTCTTGCCGAATTGTGCCGAAGCTGTCATTCCCATACCTAAAAACAATAGGGCAATCATAGCAATTTGTCTTTTCATACTCGTTTTCAATTAATGTTTCATGCATAAATTAATACTCAAATGTGATTCCTAGTGTGGAAGTAATGTCCCGCTCGATTGTTGGAGGCGTTTCATTTTATAGTGTTGGCTGTCGGCAGGAGCTTCCGGATTCTCGATGATGCCGGTACTCATAAGCACATCCTGCTGTTTCAGCTTGCTGACTGTGATGTTCTGCAAATCGAGATAAAATCCCAGCATACAATGTTTCAGATAAAATGTCTTGTCGATGCGGAGGTCTACCTGTGCAAAGGCCGGAAGACGTTCCTTATTATATTTTGAATAGTCGTAATATGCTTTTCCCTGTGCATCCCATGCTGATACCAAAGACGATTTTTCTTCATCGTATGGCGTGTAAGGAGCACCGCCGATGCAGCTTACCTTCATGCCGAAACTCCATTGATGCGGAAGATTATACGTTCCTCGCAGATTGAATATATAGCGGTTGTCCCACGCGGAGGCGATGTATTCGCTTTCTTTATCGTTGCGATATTCACTCTTGAACAAGGTAAAGGAAGAAGCCAGATTCAGTTTCTTGGCAATAAGCCACTTCACCAAAATCTCCGCACCGTAGGAGCGCCCTTGTGCAGTAGAAGTAAGTAATTCATTACCGACACTCCATAATCATTTCCTTTGCAGGTAAGAGGAATCCCGTCTACAACGGAAAGAGGGATCTTATCATAATCTTTGTAGAATCCTTCTACGGATGCTTCGAAGGTATCTCCCTTTCTCCAACTGATTCCCAGACTTCCTTCACTCACTTTCATGTAACGGAGGTTGTATTTATTAGCGAAAGTCCCGTTATTATTCTTAAAGCCGAGAGCCGTGTAGGCAGGGAGTTGATAATACAGTCCCGCATTTCCGCTTGCAAACCAATGATCGGCTAGTTGATAGGAGAGTGACAGGCGGGGAGAAAGCTGGTCGGAAAGGTTCTTCATTGTCGATGAATAATCATTGGCGTCGGCCCGCAGACCTAGAGAGGCAGTGAAGCGGTCGTCCATTGAAGTGTAATTGATCGTTCCGAAAAGTCCCCAGCGCAAGATTCCTAAATACGTGTGATAATCAAAAGTTTGCGGCTGGTTAGTGTACACCCGTTGAAAGGTAGTGTTGGTATATTGGCTGTAATCCAGATTGATGCCGAGATTGATTTTCCAATTACGGAAAGTAGTGCTGTTCTCGAGACGGAGTTTCGTTTCCTGTTCGGTCGAACGGAGGCGGAGCATTAAGTTATCCGGATGGCTTTCATCGTTCCGGCGATATTTCGTATTACGGTTGTTCAGATAGCTATGGCTGACTACTGCCGATTGCACGTGTGCACCTGCATAATGACGATAGACTGCCCCCACAGTAAATGTCTCCTGTTTTATCTTAGGCAGATAACTCAGGATATATTCATTGTCTTCACTGTCAGCTTTCGTATTCAGCCGCATATTATCAATTCCGCCCAGTCCTAATACCGTCAATTCGTTCTGCTCGTTAAACCGGGTTTTCAGTTTGAATTGCGCATCGGTAAAGGTCGGCAGGAAAGGCAGGTCGAGCATATCAAACAGGAATTGCAGATAAGACTGGCGCACGGAAACCAAGTAGGAAGTCTTCTTGCCTATATGTCCGTTGGAAGCCAAAGAAACTTCGGAAGCTCCCAGTGTAGCCTTCAATGAATTGCGTTCCATATCTCCGTCGCGCAACTTGAAGTCGAGTACGGAACTAAGTGCATTTCCCTTATCCGCAGGGAAAGCGCCGGTATAGAAATTTACTTCACGTATCAGGTCGGCATTAAGGATTCCCACCGGACCGCCGGATGCTCCTTGCGTGCTGAAGTGATTGATATTGGGTATTTCCACTCCGTCCAGATAGAAGCGGTTTTCGGAAGGAGCCCCGCCTCGCACAATCAGGTCATTGCGGTAGCCGATAGGTGAGAAGGCAACTCCGGGGTAAGATTGCACGATGCGTGAAATATCCCAGTTGGCTCCCGGACTCTTTTCTATTTCCTGTATTCCGATAATGCGCAGGCTGACGGACTTTCCACAGTCGCGCCGGAAAGGAGAAGCGGTGATTGTCACTCCTGCGAGTTCGGTCAGGTTCTCTTCCATTTCTATCGAATGTTCAGATCTTTGGTAGATAAGATGTATTCGGAGTAGTGACACTCTTGTAGCCGATGGCTGATGCTTGCAGGCGGTAGATGCCGGGAGGCACTTGTTCAATGGTGAAATGACCTTCAGCATTGGTGACACCACCCTTATTCAGCCCGAGAATCATTACGTTGATGAATTCCAATGGCTGACGGCTGTTCTTCTCAATCACCGTTCCCTTTATCTGATGCATAGGTTGTGCTTGCAACAGGGAAAACAGGAGGTTAGAAAATAGTAGCAGTGTCAATAGTTTTTTCATGTGATTGCCAATTGTCGGTGCGAAAGTACGAAAAAAGTATTAAAGAATGATATATTCCGTGAATAAAAAAAGAATCACTTCTGATTTGGTTCGTTTTACCTGCTGATAAAGTTAGTCGGGTTTTGTTTCACATTTCATTTTTATATCTTATTTTTGTGGGACATATAAAAACAGATTCCTTATGAAGACTGTAAAACTGATTACTTGCAATGACGCGATGAAGGCACATATCCTTCAGGGAGCGTTGGAGAACGAAGGGATTGAATCTATTCTGCACAATGAAAACTTCTCTACTTTGTATAAAAGTTGCGTAAGTAGTATAGCAGGGGTGGATATATTGGTGGCAGACGAAGACTACGAGAATGCTGTCCAAGTGTTGAAGGATAACGATAGTTGGCCGGAAGAGTTAACGCTTTGTCCGTACTGCGGTTCATCGGACATCCAGTTGGTTTTGAGAAAAGAAAAGCGTTGGCGTGCTATGGGGGCTGCTATCATTTCTGCATTAATGGTCATTCCCCGGGAGACAACCACTGGAACTATACCTGTAAACAGTGTCATAAAACCTTTGAAATGCCGGTTGCTAAATTTAATCCTGCTGCAGAGCCAAAGAGGAATAATTATATCTAACTATTTATAACACACAATGGAAAAAGAAAAAAAATCTATTAATTGCTCTTCTTTTAATTTGGGTAGCTCCCTCTTTTGCTGCCAAAGTAGATACCTTGTTAATTAAAAGTCCTTCCATGAATAAGGAAGTGCAAGTGGTCGTTGTTACGCCGGATGCTGCATCAGGAAAGAAATCGGTGGCTTGTCCTACTATTTATCTGTTGCACGGTTATGGTGGAAATGCTAAAACATGGATCGGGGTGAAACCGGATCTTCCGCAGATTGCGGATGAAAAAGGAATCATCTTTGTTTGTCCGGACGGAAAGAATAGCTGGTACTGGGACAGTCCGAAAGATCCGTCTTACCGTTACGAAACTTTTGTTTCATCGGAACTGGTGAAGTATATTGACGGACATTATAAGACGATTGCTGACAGGAAGGGACGTGCCATAACAGGATTGAGCATGGGAGGACATGGGGCTATGTGGAACGCTATCCGTCATAAAGATATGTTTGGTGCCGGTGGAAGTACAAGCGGAGGGATGGATATTCGCCCGTTCCCGAAAAACTGGGACATGGCTAAACAGTTGGGAGAATATGAATCGAATAAGGAGGTATGGGATAATCACACCGTTATCAATCAGATTGACAAGATAGAAAACGGGGATTTGGCTATCATTATCGACTGTGGTGAAGCGGATTTCTTTCTGAATGTGAACAAGGATTTGCATAACCGTCTGTTGGAACGGAAGATTAACCATGACTTTATCACTCGTCCCGGCGGACATAACGGGAAGTATTGGAATAACTCCATTGACTATCAGATTCTGTTCTTTGATAAGTTTTTCAAGAAATAAAACCGGGAATACTTGACTTTGGCTTTTGAATGTTGTATCTTTGGATACATAATCATAAAATAGATTGAGGTTAAACTACGATAGAAGGAGGAAGTGAAAGCTTTCTCCTTTTTTGTTGTATCCTTGGGAGTCGTGAGCTTTATCCCGGTTTATAAAAGGGATGAAACCAGAGATTAACGTGTTTTATACCGCAGCTTTATGAAAATTAGACGGTGCGTTACGACTCATTAAACGCTGCGTTAGGAGAAGTTAGAGCCTTTGTTAGGTAAAATCAGAGCCTTTGTTTCGGAATAAACAAAGTTGAGGCATGAAAAGTATCTTTATAGGTTAAGAATCTATAATTCTGCTCTTGACAGAAATAGAGTGATTATGCTACTTTAAAAGAGAATTCGATGTTCGGAATGAAAGATTATTCAAAAGAAACCGAAATGTTGCGTGTGTATGGATAATAGCTGGCCTGTCCTCCGGCATAGGTCGTCTGACAAATCATCCTGGATGGATTTCCTTTTTTATCAAACCCATACGAATAGACTGTCTTTTCGTCGTTACTTCCTGCAGGACAACTGCGTATGGTGAAATGGCGCGGGTCCTTACCCAATAACCCTGCGTAAAGAGCTTCAATATGGAATGTCAGAGGATGTATCTCCAATAAACCGAGGCAGGGCAGATGGTATTTCGAACTTTCTTCTCCCGGTTCATAAATGAACTTGTTTTCAAGGCCGTTCATCTTGGAACTGATAGAGGTTATATCTCCGTTCTCGTATGTAAGTGATGTTGATGAATATTCTGTATCGTCGATATTCTCGACAATTCCGGTTAAGTATCCTTCTGCAGAGTAAGAAAATTGATAAATACGATTTTGTGAAGACAAACTGTATACACATTGACTGGCATAGCCTTCGCTATTTAATGTATATACTAAAGTGAGATAGTCAGTGGTAACTGTTACCTGATTATCAGAGTAGCTCAAGTTTACTTCGTTGCTGATTTCTTCTTCGAAATAACGTTGTTTTATAATATGTTGAATCAGGCGCTCACCATCGAACATAAATTTCTCTGTCTTATCTACAGGGTTTGAATCGTTCTTGACGGATTCATTGAAAATCATAGCCCATTGCCCTTTATTCTCTACTGTGCCCTTTTCGTCATCATCCGAACAACTGAATATCAGTATTGCCAGCAATAAAATAGCTACTTTTTTCATCCTTTCTTATTTTAATCGTAATCCGTTACTACTAAAACGTCTACTTGCCGGACTTATTACGCTTTTCTCTATTTTGAATTGCGCTTTTGTGGTCTCTTCGGTTTTTTCATCCTTTGGTGGATAACTTCCGTCAATAACACCGATGGCTACTTTTAACATTCTTTCGTTAGGATCACCGAATGGTAAAAATTCACTATAATTAGTAACTCCATCAATAGTAGTTTCACTGATTTTAAGATCTGTTGCAGGGGAGATAGCTCCTCCGGCATCGTGGTTGGAATCATAGACAGTGCATACTACCGGGTTGATTGACCACAGAAATTCTTCATTAATGAATTGTTCTGTTGCTACATTTTGTCCTTTAGTGACACCACCGATGGTTACGACAGGATAACTGTCTTTCAGTGAAAGACTCCTAATTAACATTTCCGGTGCTCCGGCTGTTGTACTGCTTGTAATAGCAAACAGAGCGGGCAGGTCTAAATTAACACCGCTCTTTAATATCTCACTGTCAAAGTTGATGGTAGCATCCTTGTCTCTGTTTTTATTATTATATTCCAGATAGGCCATCGGCTTATTTAATCGTGCCTCTGAAGTCAGAATTGTACCTAATAACTGAACACAATCCAATGAACCACCGGTGTTGTAACGTAGGTCAAGTATAACATATTTCACGCCAGCTGTCTTGAACTCTTGTGAGATTTGTCGCAGTTCGTTATTGTATTTGTCCGGATCACTATTGGTTCCGGCTGTGAAGCTATTGTACATGAGATACCCTACTTTAATATCTCTATTGTTTTCTTTTACCGTAAGTATTTTGGTCTTATGCACTGGATTATCCTCAACGGATCGTGCCGCAGGTAGTTTTAATGTTATGTCATTAGGTACTACCTTGTATACAAATTCTTCTTCTCCTTCTTCCCCTTCTTCCGGCTCAACAGGAACTTCTTTCCATACTCCCATCACCAAATCCCGGGCTTGGGTTCCTTGCAGTAATTGAGTCTCGTATTTCTTGCTGATGTAAGAAGTATCGACTTTCATAATCCAGTTTCCACGTTCCAGTCCGGCTGCTTCTGCCGGTGAACCGGGGATGACGTAAGTAATTAATGCATTATATGCTGTATCGATATCCGCACTTCGAACCAGTGAATAATCAAATCCATAGGTAGGCAGCGGAGTCTCCATGACAGAATCGACAAACGAATAGCTGTCGTTTTTTGACTTTACTTTAGATAAAAACGAGGCAGGTTCCAGAAACAGATTCACATCATCGTAGGAAGGTAGATCTTGATACCACAGATAGTTCTGCTGCATGATGTCGTACATCCATGTGTCCAATGCAGTCATGTGGGCATACTCCGGCCAGCGGTCGACACCGCAGGAGAAAAAGCCGCTGATAGATACGATAACCAGGGCAGGTATAAGGATTATCTTTCTTAATTTTGTCATTATAAAAAGCTTTTCACTGTGCAAATGTAGGAAATACTTTGCTTATCTACCACATTTATGGTATAAAAATGCCTTCAATGTGTGATTGGTTGTTAGAGATTCTTGCCTTATCTTTGTAGCATAGAATTTTTTAATAGGTATTAGCTTACATATAGAACGTTATTAATAGACGAATCATTATTCATGGATATAGCTGCATTATTATCGGGAGGTGTCGACAGTTCGGTGGTCGTACATCTCCTTTGTGAGCAAGGATACAAGCCGACTCTTTTTTATATTAAGATCGGCATGGACGGGACGGAATATATGGATTGTTCGGCAGAGGAAGATATTGAATTGTCTACCGCTACTGCCCGTAAGTACGGTCTGTCTTTGGAGGTAGTGGATTTACATCGCGAGTATTGGGACAATGTGGCGGCCTATGCCATTGATAAGATCCGAAGGGGCTGACACCGAATCCGGATGTGATGTGCAATAAGCTTATTAAGTTTGGCTGCTTTGAACAGCGTATCGGAAAAGACTTCGATTTTACGGCTACCGGTCATTATGCCACCACCTTGCAACGCAACGGTAAAACTTGGTTGGGCACAGCGAAAGACCCTGTGAAAGACCAGACGGACTTTCTCGCACAGATTGATTACCTGCAAGTTTCCAAACTCATGTTTCCCATTGGAGGTTTGATGAAACAGGAAGTGCGTGAGATTGCCAATAAAGCCGGATTGCCGAGTGCCAGAAGGAAAGATAGTCAGGGTATCTGTTTTCTTGGGAAGATAAACTACAATGATTTTGTCCGCCGCTTTTTAGGAGAAAAGGAAGGGATGATTATCGAACTGGAGACTGGTAAGAAACTGGGTACGCATCGGGGTTATTGGTTTCATACGATCGGTCAGCGCAAGGGGCTCGGATTAAGTGGTGGACCTTGGTTCGTGATAAAGAAGGATATTCAGGAGAATACAATCTATGTGTCCCGCGGTTACGGTGTGGAAAACACAATACGGCAATGAACTTCGCATGCATGATTTCCATTTTATTACGGATAATCCGTGGCAGGGCAGGAGAAGGAGATAGACATCACTTTCAAGATTCGCCACACTCCCGACTTTACGAAAGGGAAACTTGTGCAGGAAGGAGAGAGGCAGTTTCGTATCTTGTCCTCTGAAAACTTACAGGGCATTGCCCCCGGACAATTCGGGTGTTTATGATGAAGAGGCGAAAGTTTGTGTGGGAAGCGGAGAAATTATCTGTTAAATAGTTCCCTTAGAGGGGTAGAGGTTAGTGAATAGCGGTGTCATATATAGTATTCGACTAAATCCACAATTCCTGCCTGCATAGCATATTTTGTCGCTTCGTGCACATTATTCACTCCTAGTTTCCGGAATATGTTCTTGCGATGGCTGTTAACTGTATGAAAGCTTAGATTTTTCTTCCGCGGCAATCTCTTTCGTTGTTTTCCCTAGTGCGATTTCTTTCAGGATATTCTTTTCTGTCTGCGTCAGCAAATGGTCTTCTGTCATTGTGCCGGCCACAGGAGAAGAAGCGCCTGAAAGCAGCAGGTTGCTGACATGATTGCAGATATACCTTTGTTTGCGGCCGGCACATTGGATAGCAGTCATGATTTCCTCTTTTGAGTTATCTTTCATCACTACTCCGAAAGCCATGCTGCTGAATAATACCTGGCGGAGAAAATTGAGGCTTAGTTCGTCCGAGAACAGAATCCAGTCGACCTCCTTGAATCTTTCCTGCAAGACAATCAGCTCATCTGCCCCCGCAAAATCGAACAGCGTATAATCCAGCACTACCACCGCTTGCGGATACAACCGGAGCTGCTGAATCAGTTCAGCCTTGTTGTCAGCTTCTAAGAGGGTGGATACCTCCTTCTGCTTGCTTAGCAGGAACATCATCCCCGCTTTACTGATATCCTGATTGTCTGCGATGATATATTCTCTCATAGCCAACTGAATGAATTAAAAAAACTCCGCTACAAATGTACGCATTTTGCGTGATTTGTAGCGGAGTTATGATAAGATTCTTGTATCCGGATTACCAGGAACGTCCCTTGAAGATATTGGACTGGTCAAGCGGAATGATATTTCCGTTCAGTGTCAGGTTGTTGTTGCTGAAGTTAGGGCTGATACTAACTGAAGCTGTGTTGTCTCCGCTCATATTAATAAATACTTGAGCGGAGATACCGATACCTTGAACGCTGAATGAGCAGTTCACATTACCTTTCTTGTCGACATTCATCTTCATGTCCGAAGAATTACCGTCTACTGTGACACCACCGATTCCGTTAGGACCTGGGTAAGGAGTGTTGAAAGCAGTCTGTACGGTGCTCTGTTGCCGTTCATCAGAACGAAGTTAGTGTTTGAAGTAACAAAAGCACTCATACCGTTGCGGAAGACAACCTGATTGGCTTCCAGAACAAACTGTTTGTTCTTCAAAGCCTGTACGCTTGTTGATAGGCTGCCATGTCCTGCACCTCTTCTTCGGCACGGAGTTTCGCTCTCTCTGCATCTCTTTGAGCTTTTCTTTCTGCGCGGCGTGCTGCTGCGTTACTTTCTGTGCATACATCATTGTGCTTGCACTCACTAATACTAATGCTACTAATGCAATAAACTTTTTCATAACTTTTTTTTGTTTAGGTTTAATACGTTGTCCGTTTATTGCAAAAACAAAGTCTGTGCCAGATTGTTCACGAGCGTCGTGCAATTTTATATCCGATCGCTGCCACGGTGATACTCATTAAAGGGCTGATAATGTTGAAAAAACAATAGGGAAGATACACCAATGTTGGGACACTCAGTATTGTAGCTTGAGTCATTCCGCAGCTGTTCCACGGGATCAATACGGATGTAACGGTTACTGCATCCTCGTGGTCCGGCTTAGTAAGCAACTTTCGTACCCTTTCTTTAGCATAAATGTCGCGAAACATATTTCCCGTCAGAATAATACTGATGTATTGATCGGCAGTTGTCAGATTGAGAAACAACCCGGAACAAACCGTCGCACTGACCACGCTGACTGTTTTCTTCATGAAGCGCACAAAGAGCGATGTGATACTTCCCAGCATACCGCTGGCTGTCATCGCTCCGCCAAAGCACATGGCACATAAGATCAGCCAAATCGTATTCATCATGCCTGACATGCCACGTGTGGCAATTAAATCTGTCAAAACGGCATTATCTGTGTGTAGACTTGTACTTCCGTAGAAGGTCATCATTAGTCCTTTGAACAGCGAATCGAAGCCGGAAGCGGCCATTCCCGAAATTTCTTCCAACAAATCCGGCTGAAAGATTAAAGCAAAAACAGCAGCCAGCAGGGTGGACAGGAACAGCGTAACGATAGACGGCACTTTCTTCGCTATCAATATGCCGGTTGCTACGGGAACTATCAACAGCCACGGAGTGATATGAAACTTTTCATTCAGAGCTGTTGCCACTTCTGCGATGTGTTGCGTATTGTTGGCATCATGAGAGAATCCTGCTACGGTGAAAATAATTAGCGTAATGACAAGAGATGGAACCGTAGTAATCATCATATAACGGATGTGACGGAACAAGGGAGTGTCTGTGATAGAAGAGGCCAGGATGGTGGTTTCGGATAAAGGAGATATTTTATCTCCGAAGTATGCTCCTGAAATAATGGCTCCGGCAATCCAACCGTCTTCAAAACCTTGCGCCTTTCCGATACCCATCAGGGCGATACCGATGGTAGCAATGGTAGTCCACGAACTTCCGGTCATGACTGAAATCAGTACGCAGATAATGCAGGTGGATGCCAGGAAGAAACTTGGGTGGATAATTTGCATCCCGTAGTAGATTAGCGTAGGCACTACTCCACTAATCATCCAGATCCCGCTCAACGCACCGATTATCAATAGAATAATAATGGCTGTTGCCACTCCGGCAATATTGTTGGTGATGGCGAGCTCATAATCTTTCCAGGGAATTTTATAGAACACCATACCGATAAGGATACAAATAGCTGTAGTGGTGAGTAGTGACACTTGGCTTCCGCCGCTTAGGGCATCACTGCCAAATGTGCGGATAGTGGCAAACAATAATAACACCAGTACAATGATCGGTATCAATGATACAAGGGGAGAGGGGGCTTTCTTCATGTTGATTCTTATAACCTTTTATTTGTTTTCCGGCTACTGTTTTGTTTATAGCCGCGCAAAGATACAACAAAAAAGAATGAAATCTTTTGCTTCAAAACGTCAGGCAATAAAAATTATTATAAGTTTGTATTTGATTGGAATATGTATAAGACCGGCTCAATTAGCGAAAGTCTTACGCCTTATCCACCAGTAACGGATGAAAAGTACCCCTGTCAGGATGAGGGCAATGGATAATCCGGTATAGAAAACAGAAATGAACGTTTCGGGCAGAAGATGGAAGCTACGGATGGTAATTCCCAGAGAAATCATGAAGATCATTGTAATCCAACTTTTCACATCGAAAAAGGAGAACGGGCAATTTCTGTGTTCTTTCTTTTGTTCGATTCGCTGGGTATGTTTATAATAAAGCCTTCTGAACACCAGAACGAAGAATAACAAGAAAACGACGGTAGCTTCTCCTATTTTGAACATCCAATCTTGGGAGGTGTTTAACCAGGTTACAATTCCTATTCGCAGAATATTCGCACCGGCTATAATCCAGACGGTGCCGGCTATGATTAGTAAGATTTGTCTGTTAACTCCGTACTTCATAGTTTACTGATTTTTTTGTATTAAACGGTTTTATCATCCATTTTGTTGACTCACTTCTTAAAGAAAATCGTAATTAATAGAGAAATACCGGTTAAAAGGACTCCGATACCGATAACGCCGTGCCAGCCATACAGTTGCCAGAAGCTTCCGGCAAGGAATGTTCCCATGGAACCGCCGATGAAGTAGGTAGTCATGAAAATTGTATTGATACGGTTCGAAGCGCGGGGATTCAGTTCGAAGATACTCGTCTGGTTACTGAGTTGGATGCATTGCATCCCTATGTCAATGATGATGATTCCGGCAATGATACCAATAAAAGTGTTTTCACCGATGAAGAACAGTAACCAGGCAAAGAGAATCAATCCGCAACCGATAAAGTTAAAGCGGCGTACACCTACTTGCTTTACGTATCTTCCTACGAAAGAAGCTGTTAATGCTCCGGCTACTCCGCAAAGTCCCAGCATACCAATCACGTCGCTATTGGCGAAGAATGGAGCTTGTCCCATTTTGAAAGCGAGGCAGGACCACATGGCGAGGAGCGAACCGAAGTTCAGGGCAGCCCGGATAGAGTAGATGCGCAGTTGCGGGTATTCTTTCACTAAGGCTAACAGAGATTTCATCAGGTCGCTATACTTTCCCCGGAAGTTGGTCTGAATGTCAGGAAGGACTTTTAATACAACGATTGCGCAGATAAACATCATGCCTGCAGCGATGTGATACATTTCCCGCCAGCCAATCAGTTCACCGATAAGTCCGCTGACGACGCGTGAAGCCAGGATGCCGGTCAGTAATCCCGATAAGACGATTCCTACATTTCTGCCTTTATGCTCCGGACGTGAAAACTGGGCGGCCATGGGAATGAATATTTGTGGAATCATCGAACAAACTCCCGTGAGGAATGAAGCGATAAGTATCAAATGAAAATAGTGCGTCAGGGCGATAGTCAATAGAGAGAATATCAGAACGGTGAAGTTGACCAGGATGATTTTCTTACGCTGATATAAATCTCCCAGAGGGGTGATAAACAATAGTCCGGCCGCATAACCTATCTGCGTGACCATGGCAATCAGGTTAGTTCGGAACTCTGATATGCCAAGTTCATGGCGTATCATATTTAGCAGAGGTTGGACGTAATAGATATTGGCTACCGAAATACCCGCCACAATAGCAAGTGTCCAGAGGATAGACGCCGGTAGTCCTCCGTTTTCTTTTAATGGCTGTTTCATGCCGCAAAGATAATAAATAAGCTGTTTATTCGACGAAGAAAGTAGTAGAAACTGTATTGCCCTCATCGTCTACTGCTGTCAGTGAATGTTTACCGGGAGCAGGTTGCAGGGAAATCTTGTGGAAGTCCTGCGTTTGCGTCTGATAAGTTTCGTCGAGGTGCCAGAAGATCGTTGCATTAGGATTGCTATGAGCCAGTTCCACCGTCATAAAACCTTTGCTGCCATCCAGTTGCTTGGGCAGCTTGATGCGGGCGTTCATCGGAGGGTAGATGAACTGCATGGGTTGGAAAGAATCTTCTCCGCAGCCGGCTTTGAAAGGTGGCAGCGGTTTATATTCCGGATGGTGTTGTTTATAGTACCATTCCCATACGGGCGGCAGGGCAAACCATGATTTCTGAATGGTAGGTTCCGTGTTTGCACAGTTTTCATAGATGCGGTGGCTTTCGTCGGCGGATAGTGTGACGAGATGATGGTAAGGACAAGCCTCTGTCCGTAATCCGACGGGAAGGATCAGTACGGTGTCGGTTTCTTCACAGAAACGTCCTTTCAGATGACCGGATTGACGGCATATCTCTGCATCAACAAAAATTCCTGTGGGACGTTCAAACCAGGGTGAAGATGGGAGATAATTGAATATATCGAATAACACGGGACCTGCTGTTTGTGCGCCGACTAATCCGGGCTTTCCCTCTCCGGTTGCATTTCCTACCCATACGCCGACTGCATAGCGTGGGGTTACACCCACTGCCCAGGCATCGCGGAATCCGTGGCTTGTTCCGGTCTTCCAGGCAATGGGGTGCATGGAGGGGATTGATTTCCAGTCTATTTCTTCAGGGCGGTTGACTTCTGTTAAGGCGGAAAGGGTGAGCCAGGCCGCTCCTGCCGAAATGACTCCTTCTGAAATAACTCCTTCTGATATATCCTTTCTCGAAGTTGTTTTTCTTGAAATGGTCTTTCCTGAAGTAACTTTTCTTGAACCATCTCTTTCCGAAACTGTCTTTTCTTCTGTTCCCAGTAGTATCTGCACTTCCTTTTCTTGGGGAAGGTCGTTGGAATGACTGTTGGAGAGGCTTCGTCCCATTTGTGCATAAGCATTCGTCACATCCCATAAAGTAGCTTCGGCACCTCCTAAAATGAGTGATAATCCATAATGGGAGGCTGATCGGTTGATAGTCTTGAACCCCATTTGTTGCAGCATGTGATGAAATTTGGGTACTCCATATCTTTGTAACATGGTGACTGCCGGGATATTCAATGAGCGTGCCAATGCTTCTGAAGCGGGTACGGCTCCTTCAAACTGCAGGCTGAAGTTTTGTGGAGTAAAGCCGTTGATATTAACGGGTACGTCCGGTAACAGCATTTGCGGTAATAGACTTCCCTCCTGTAGCATGGCACCATAGAGAAAGGGTTTTAAAATACTGCCTGTACTTCTGGGAGCTTGAATCACGTCTACTTGATTCCCCCCTTGCTTACGGTCGAAATGTACATTTCCGCAGTATGCTACCACTTGATTGGTGGGAATGTCTATAATTAGGATAGCCAGGTTACGAATATCACTCCGATTGAATTCATTGCTCCAGCGTTCCGCCAAACTCTCTATATGGGTTTGTATTCCTTTATCGATGGTTGAGCGGGTATATAATCCGTTTCTTTCTTGATAAAAGCGGGTAACCAGGTGGGGGGCTATTTGAGGAAGAGGATGTGGTTCGTCGGGTAACGGTTCGCTGATAGCCAATTCATAGGTGGACGCATCAATAATCTCTTTATCAAGAAGTTGTTTCAGGAGACGGTTTCGTTTGGCAAGTAGTGTTTTTCGTCCTTTCGACAAATGAATGATGGCGGGGGCATTGGGCAGGACGGCGAGCATGGCGGATTCTGCCCATGATAAATCCTCGGCGGAGTGACCGAAATAACGCCAGGATGCTGCATCCAATCCTACTACATTTCCTCCGAAAGGTGCGTGTGAGACATACATGGATAAGATTTCCTCTTTGGAAGTCCGAAACTCCAAACGGGTAGCCCAGATCATTTCGATGACTTTCTCTCCGATAGTTCTGGGTTTGTTCCGGGCGAGACGGATGGTCTGCATGGTAAGGGTACTGCCTCCGCTTACAACACGTTTATTCTTTAAATTCTGATAGAGTGCTCTTCCGGTAGATAGCGGATTAACTCCCCAATGGTGGTAAAAGTGTTTATCTTCGAAGGTAATAAGGCATTGCTTGATTTTTTCGGGTGTCGTCTTTCGTGGAGGAAATCTCCATTGACCGTCGAAGCGATACGTGCTCCCAGTAATTCTCCGTTTCGGTCAGTCACAACGGTGGAGTAGGGTACATGGAAAAGTTGCCGGGGGAGACAAAAGATATAGCCTATCATCAAAAGAGCAATGCTTATTGTCATTACTTTCTTAGTAACAGATAATCGTTTGAAGAATTTATATATAGGATTCATTTAAATGTTAAAAGCTATCGACTGACAGTTGTTCTTCCCGCTTTGCTTCGTGCCTGTACGTTTACATCATACATTGCTTCACATTGAACGGCAGGAAGAATAAAGTTACCTGCATAAGTCGCTTGCAGTCTGACAGTGAATACTTTTGTTTCACCACGACGCAAATTGAAATAAGTTAATACCCTGTCATCGCGTATATCCAGATAATTATATTTGCTGACGGATTTACCGGAACCGTCGGCTGCTCCGCTTTCCGTTTCGGGGGCAACCATTCTTTCGTTGTATATTTCCCAACCGGACGGTATGATATGCGTCAGTGCCAGATTGGTGTAATCGGAAGTTCCGCTAATATTGGATATGGAGGTGATAGCCATAAAGTCAGTTCCCTGTATAATATCATTGACAGAGATCGGTGTACCGTTCAGGTTGGCATATCTTATATCCATGCGAAGATTGTCGCTGATGGCCGGTAATGTATCGTTCAACAACTGTGTGCGTGTGATAAGGTCTACGCTAAGCGCTCCTTTTCCTTGATTCTTCACAGCAATCATACCGGATTTGGGAGTGGTGGCGATTTCCTTTTCAAACACAGCTTTAGCCGATTTCACGGCAGGTTGTTGTTTGTCGTTCCATGTCCATACGAAATCCAATGTGCCTGACAGCTTTTCAGCCAGACGTCCCATTGCCATAAGGGCGAAAGCGGTGGACTGTGTGCTGAACCAGTTCTCTTGTGACAGATTCTTTGAAACGACTTTCGCTTGCTGTAAAGCATCCCGTTCCCGGTTCATCAGAAGTAATGTTTCCAAGATCATCGCTTCATCCCGGTCGGACGAACCGTAAATCTGATTCATGGAAGAGTAGGGGATGACTGTTGTCTCTGCATTGTACACTAGTTCTTCGGCCGGCTTCATCTTACCCGTCAGGGCGTAAGCAGCTGCCAGTCTCCATTTAGCTTGGATAGATAATCCCGGTTGTTCTTTCATCCGGTTCATGGCGCCATATTCCGGTGCTCCTGCCAGAGCCAGGGTATAGAGGCGGAAAGCCTGTTGCAGTTCCGACTGCCATTGTTGCCAGTTGTTTGCCTCTTGAGGCATACGCCAATTTTGTGCGGCAGCACGTTGGAAGCGCTTCCACTTGTTCAATACATTTGCATGGACGGCATAGCCTTTCTCCTGCGCCAGTGTTAAGAACATTCCTGTGTAAGAACTGATCCATTCGTCAGCAACGCATTTCCCGGCCAGTAGACAAATCCTCCATTGGGGAGTTGGCGGGCATAAATCTGCCGGATAGCTTCCTGTAGATTTGTCTTTATCTTTTCGGCTTCTATCTTATCTATTGTTTTGAATTGACCGATAAACAGGAGTGGCAGTGCTTTTGGAAGTCAACTGTTCCGTGCAGTGGTGTTGATAGTTATATAAGAAGTCGAACCGGCGGCTGATATCAACTGATGGTATGCGTGATACTTCCAGCTTTATCTGGTTATTTGCAGACAAACTTCCTAACTGATAGGATAATTCTTTGCTCTGTCCCGTTTCTGCCCATTGACTGTTGCGCAGGGTTACTATCGGATTCGGATTGCGTACTTCTATTTCAATGGTTTCTTTGGTTTGTTGTCCGCCACCATTGGCTGTCAGATGGATGGTAGCCTTTCCGGTTTTACTACCTGTTTTTAAGGTAAAGAACACGAGCTGGTCACCCGGTTGGCTAAATTTGAGCGACTGTTGGTTGGCCCCTACAATCTGTACTCCTCCACCGGATGCCTGAAGCGATACGGTCACATTCTTCACTTGTTTTTCCATAGCGAAGACATTGACCGGAACAGTGATTTCTTCCTGAATACTAAGTACGCGCGGCAAGTGGACAACAACATCAATGGAGTCCGTACGAATGACGTCTTTTCTGCTTTCCCATACGCTCCCTCCTGTCCTGCCACTACCATGGCACGTACCGAACCCACATACATCGGAAGTTTCAATGTATGCGTCTGCTGCCTCTTACCTTTTCCAAATAGAACGGACCGATGAATTTGACTACCGGCTTGAAGCGATTCGCTTTTGCATCGGCCGGTTTCAATGTCTCGTCACCACCCGTACTGAACAAGTGAACTGTAGCGTCCGGCGGATGCTCCGAGTACATCGTCGTACATATCCCAAGTGCGGATGCCGAGTGCTTCGCGTGAATAGAATTCATTCCATGGGTCCGGGGTCTTGAAATTGGTAAGATCCAGCAAACCGTCGTCTACAATAGCTAATGTATAAGTCATCGGTTTTCCGGTCTTTTCGCTGACGGTCACATTGAAGTCTGTTTCCGGGCGCAATACTTCCGGCATCTGTATCTGAGGTTGCAGACACAGTCTGGCGGTTAGTGACAAATACCGGAGCAATGCCATACATACGGATAGGCAGATCATTGACTGTTTGCGCGTGAGGTTGTAACAGACTGATATGCAGATATACATTCGGAGTCATCTCCGGTGTAATCTTGAATGTATATTTCGTGTCTCCCTCGTTGGTTACCTCTATCCATTCTTGTCGTAATACGGTAGAACCGTTTTCTATGGATACCAACGCACGCCTCCCGCAGCCGCAGGAATAATTGCCGTAGCTGTTTCTCCTATCTCGTAAGAGTCTTTGTCCAGCGAGAAAGTAAGCATCTTGATACCGCTGGGATCAGTCTTGCTTCGAACGTCCCCGTGATTCCGGCCAGTCTACATAGATGGTACCTCCGGTGGCGTGGCCACTCTCTTTATCTTTCACGTAAACCAGATAGCGTCCCCATGACGGATAATCGATACGGAATTTGAAAGATGCTTTTCCGCCTCTTGTCTGTAAATTGCCGCTGGCAACGGAGTGATGGAACTGTTGTTGATGTAAGTTCCGAAAGACTCATCACTGTTTTCCCACCACCAACTCCAGCTGATGCGGTAGATTTTGTATTCCAGATTAGAACTGTTCACTAACTGTCCCTGCGTGTTTACAGTTACAATATCGAATACATGATCTTTGTCAGTTTCAATATATTTGCCTTTTGGCTGGTTCAGATTGATACCGACATAAGATGAAATGGTGAGAATGGAATTGTTTGAGTGTAGATGCTGGCGTCTCCTCCCGGTTCGAATACCCGGGTGGTGAAAGTCGCGTTCAGCATACCCGGCGCTTCCGTTGCGGTCGGAACTTTCAGCATGACATTTGCTTTTCCTTCTGCATCCAGTGTTCCATCGAACATATCGTTTTTAACGGTTGTAAATTCGGTAGCAGGATCATTGAATATGTATTGCCCGTAGTTCTTGAATTGCGTGTTTACTTTTGACAGGGACATTTCCACTTTAGTTTTCAATTTGGAGGCAGTTGCTCCCGTCAGCCACGCAGAAGCGAGCGGGACATAGATTCTTGTCTGTGGATTGAAGCACCTTCGGCAGCGTCAGATTGATTTTCAAGCGGTTGGGCTTTATCGTTTCGATACGCAGACCTTTGTGGAAGGTAGTTCCTCCCACCTTATATATGCATTCCAAAGTCCGGTCGGGTCTGTTGCTGTGTCGGAACGTCGAATGTGTAGAAACCGTTTATACCTTGCGTGGAAATCATTTTTGTGTAGAATTGTCCTCTCGGATTGTATAACTCCAATGCTACAGGGTGCTTATCGGAATTCTTTTTTCACGGTCTTCCATAATGAAGCTTACATGCAGCGTATCTCCCGGGCGCCATACCCCTCTCTCGCCATAGACGAACCCCTTCAATCCTTTCTGAATATCTTTTCCGCCTACGTCGAACCGGCTGACGGATTGTTCTTCACCATCTGCCACACGGACATACGCCTTCTGCTTGTCCGCTTCTGCCACGATATGAAGGGTGTTCCTTTTGGAGTGATTTCAACGAATCCTCTCCATTCGTTTCCCCTTTCCCTATGGCTTGTAACTGGAAGTTGTAAACAGTCACTTTCGCTTTCTCCACTGGTTTGGTATCCAAGATGTTGCTTACGGCAATCCACAGTTTGTTCAGTGAATTACGTTTTACAATCATTCCCAGGTTAGAGGCAAAAACGTTGCAGGCGGCAGCCCGATCCGAATTCATATAATAGGAAGGGTGGCAGGGGTTGTCGCCGTTCTTTCCATCGGTATACACTCCAGTCCATTGTTCCGCCGTTATAGTAATAGTAGGCTTCGGGCGGTATCCCAGATTGCTTCATCCGCTTCGGACAAGGCACTTCCACTTACTTTCATCAAACCGTCCGGCGTATTATGCTGTCAGCGAATTTCATATCCTGATTGTCGACTCCTCCACATGGATAAGCTGAGTATTCTTGGCGAAAGAGAGTATCACCCGATAAATAGCACCCGGTTCTTGCCGGATTAGTCCGGCAAGGTCTATTGAGTAGTCTCCCCAATGATGAATGTCTTTGGAGGTATCTTTGGCAAGCCATAATGTTTTCTTGTATACCAGTCTTCCCGAACGGCGTAATTCATTAGCCGAAGCTAGTGAATTGGTTTGCATAAACATCAGTACATTATTTTCAAAGATACGAATCACGCTTAAGTCCACAGCATACAGGTTTACAGCCCGGAATGGGATAATCAGGCTTTTCGAATCGGGCAGGATAGCGGCGGTTGTCAACATCTCTACCTGCGGTTTCAGATTTATTTCGCTGAATGAGATCGAATGTGAAGTTCCCAACGTTTTGCCCTGACTGCTTTTTACTCCTTCATGGATGTTGAGCGTCAATTTGCTTAGCTGTGTTTGCTTCGAAGTAGATGAATACCCTGTTTTCTTTGATCTGGAAAACGGAAGAAGAAAGCTCCGGAATCTCAATCAGTCCTTTCAGGTCCTGAGTAGTCGGATAAGGGAGTGGAGAACACAACTCGATTCCATTTTCCGGTTCGTCGATGCGTGTGGCGGACAGAAAGCGGAAACTATCTTTCGCTGGAATCAGTACTTCTTCACTTTGTTTGGTCGATGCCGGCTGCGTTGCCGTTGGCTGTGATGGTCAGTTGGTAATCCTCAGCTTCTCTGGGGATTTGTCTGATACTAAACAAATACCGGGTATGATTGTCGGTTGCGGTGACTTCCACCGGATAACTCTTTTTTCCGTCACTGGCAGTCAGCATCTTTTCTACCTCTTCCTTTTTCACTACGTCGCTGAAACGTATCTCTCCTTTAATATTTATTTCATTCGGTCGGGTAGCTGTAATCGGCAATGATTCCAGTTGCAGGGTGAAGTTACGTTCCTGTACACGGAATGAGAAGTTGAACTCTTTCAGCTTTTTGTCCACTTCGATGAAGTCTCCGAGCCGGAAAGTTCCTTCGTAAAGTGTTCCCGGTTTCAGCGCTCCTTCTTCGGGCACAAATTCAATGGTGTTGTTGCTAACCCAATATGCTTTTCCTTTTAATGAAGGTGAGAAACTGAACGGATTGCTTCTTTAACTCATTGTTCATATCCACCATGGGTTGCTCGTGTGTCAGTTCAATACGTATGGTAGAGTTCTGTGAGATAACTCCTCCCGTATAGGCATTTACATACGGAGCATATTCGGCAGAAGGAATGATGTCTTTTTGAGTGCGTGTGCATGATGAAAAACTCACGATCATCAAAAGCAGAAAGAATAGTCCGGTAGCACTGATGCTACGTGTAGTCTTTGTTTGTCCCATAGCGAGAAGTTTTTTATAGTTCAACAAACAAATATACAGTTTTTATGCTAGATTCTTCTCAATTCTACTTATTTTTGTGAACTCTAATAAGATAGTTTATGGGAAAGAAGAAAGAATACAAAGAGGCCAATCGGCGATTTCTGAAAAAACTATCTTTTCAGGAAGGTGTTTTCGCGTTGCCGTGTGGAATCTATTACAAAGTTTTGGAAACTGGCGAAAGTACGATTTCTCCGGGTGCACGGAGCATTGTTACCGTGCATTACAAAGGAAGTCTGATTGATGGCCAGGTGTTTGATAATTCTTATGAGCGTACTTGTCCCGATGCCCTACGTCTTAGTGATGTAATAGAAGGCTGGCAGGTGGCACTTCAGAAAATGCATGTTGGTGATAAATGGATTATTTATATTCCTTATGCAATGGGATACGGTAACAAATCTTTTGATTCTATTCCTGCTTACTCGACATTGGTGTTTGAGGTAGAACTGTTGGGAGTTGCTTAGAAACAAGAAAGCAACCCTTCAGATTGCTTTCTCTCTCTCTTGGTAAACAGCCACTTGGAATAAAGTGGACAAACAGGTAAGATAATAATATTAGCTTTTCATTTTTATACTAAATTAAATATTAAAACGCGGAGATACGGATATAAAAGTTCCTTACCGGAACAAATCCGTATCTCCGTGTACCTCATGTTTAATAATAATTATTTATGAAGTTTGATGTTTCGGACATCTCCTTCTTTAAAATCAAAATGCTTCAGTTTCATACCTTTCCGGCTACCTACCGTAAGCGACTTCAACGAGAGGGTGCCATTAATCACTTCTATGGTAACATCATCTTCTGTTACTTGAACCGTACCCCATGAATAGCCGTTGCTCCAGAAATAGTTGCCTGGACGGTCTGTTATCTTCATGCTTTTATCAACACCCGAATATTGGAACTCGCTCAAAGCTATGATAGCAGACCAGCTTGCCATGGAGCGAGCGTAATGGTGTCCGCATTCCGATTCACTGAAAGGATTACGTTTTGCACCATCATGACACTTTTTTTAAAAAAGAAATTATTGTTCTACTCTTTTGGCGTCGGATGGCATTGATACAAGTAAGAGCATCTTCTTCCATGCCTTCATAAAGCATTCCAACGGCAGCACAATATTCAAATCCTGTCATGACTTCGGAAAAGTATGGGAATGGAACTTCCAGACGTCCTTTCGGCCAAGAAGCCATAAGTAAACCTGCTTCATCGCCCATTACGTAAGAACGCATATTGTTAAAATGACGGCTGAAGTCTTCCACGAAGTTATATTTCATGATACTCTTCATAGTTGTTTGTATATTCTTCTTATCACCCAGATAACCTAATCCGCACAAGTGAGCCATATATTGTCCAACAAGCTGGTCGACAAGACAACCTTGTCCTAACTGGAATCCCGGAATCTTAACATCAGGGTCGTTCATGTCAAGAAATTCAAATGTCTTCGGATCTGTAATCTTATGTTCATAGTACTCTCCGTTGAACAGATTTTCGTCCATCCATTCGCTTCCCTTCTCAAACAGTGTACGGCATTTCTTCGCAAAGCTTTTATCTTTCATTGCTATTGACATCTTTTCGGCAGCCTTTAAAGCTCCCATATACCAAAAGCCCATTTGAGGATTAGGTCCAAAGTAGTTTACATCCATGGTATTATGTTGCGAACCTTCCATTACTCCATCCTGATTACCATCCCAGCCTTTTTCTATCCAAGCGTATGAAAGGACTTTCTTCACCTGTTCCCAGTTATTTTTCAGAAAATCATTATCTCCGGAGAGTTGCCATTCGCGATATATTTTCATTATACATCCCATTTGCCCGTCTGCAACCGGATTGTTCCCTTTGCTTGCTTCAGAAAGTGGGAGAGATGCCCTGAAATTCATCAAACCGTTTTCCTTTGTGGCATAGTTGAACTCTACGTCACGCATGGTTTTTGCCAGTTCCCCGAAAAGATAAGGAGTGGCAGTTTCGTAGTTCCATACATGGGTACAAGAACCTTCACACGAACCGAAACGGTCCATCACACCTTCCCATCCCATCATATGACCGCTTGGCAAACGAAATACTGTTTGAGAGCGCAATGTGGCTAGATTGAACAAAGCCGCTTCTTTCACCACCTCCGGATAAGAAGTGCCGAGCAGTGCATTAATGAACGACAATGTCTTATTTTCTAATCCGGGTATTTGTGGGATGATAGTTTCCGCTGCTTTCCAAGCATCAGGATATTGATTGCTATAATAGTTGCCTACTACAACAGAAGACCAAGCTTTCCTGTTCGGGAAACTCCATGTGATATAAAATGTAAATGTTTCAGTACTTTGTGGAGCTATTGTCTTATTTACAGACAATGAGGCCATAGGATCTTCATCTTCCTGCTTACTTCGTTCGGTCAGCATACCATCCGCACTAAAATCATCCCAAAAGTTGAGAATGCTATTGTTCCAGTTATCGGCTTTTGACGAAGTACGGTAAGTCACGCCATTAACTGCCTGAGTGGTAAGCGCAACAGTTCCCCATGCCGAATCATCCTTATCTACACCATCCGGTGAGCAGGAACTGATGAAGAACCGGCGAACTGAGCATCTGAGTGCATACGGCCCATCGTGTCCGTCATGCCGTAAGAAGCAGGTCCGGCTGCCATGTTATCCGGGTGCAGAGTACGGCCAGTACCACCACCTGAAGCAACTGAGAAGTACGGCTTACCAGCCAAACACTCCTTTCTTGTAAGTACCTGCAACCGGATGTTGGAAAGCGGTCGGATTCGTAGAGTTACCGGTGATGGATACATCCACACCTTCTTTCCACATGATAGCTACACCTTCACGAACATCGTCGGCACCGTAGCATTTTACTTTTGCACGAGGACCGTCGCTGTATGCGATTTCGCGAACTACTTTCAGTTCACCAGTGAAATAATCGAATTGAGTCTGAACATAAGTAAAGCCGTTGATACGAGAGATAATCTGTGCAGCGTCTTTTCCCAAACCGTTCAAGATACAACGCAGAGGTTCTTTACGTACTTTGTCAGCTTTTGCGGCGATCTTGATAGCACCTTCAGCAGCAGCGAAAGATTCGTGACCTGCCAGGAATGCGAAACATTTAGTTTCTTCACGCAGCAACATGGCAGCCAGGTTACCGTGACCGATACCTACTTTGCGGTCGTCGGCTACAGAACCCGGGATACAGAATGCCTGCAGACCGATACCGATAGCTTCGGCAGCGTCAGCAGCATTTTTGCAGCCTTCTTGATAGCGATAGCTGCACCTACTACGTATGCCCACTTTGCATTTTCGAAACAGATCGGCTGAGTTTCTTCACACGTCTTATAAGGATCGAGACCATGAGCGTCGCAGATGGCATTGGCTTCCTCGATGTCTTTGATACCGTTAGCGTTCAAGGCTTCAAGAATGCTGCTTGATACGACGGTCTTGACTTTCGAATTTTACTTCTCTAATCATAATGTCTTTCCTCCTTATAATTATTCGTGACGTGGGTCAATGTTTTTAACTGCACCTTGTTCAGGTGTGAAACGACCGTATGTACCTGTAACTTTCTTCAACGCTTCATTGGCATCAGTACCTTTCTTGATTTCGTCCATAAATTGCCCAGTGAACAAATTCGTAACCGCAGATCTCGTCATTCTTATCCAAGAAGATGTTCTTGATGTAACCTTCGGCCATTTCCAAGTAACGGGGACCCTTTGCCAACGTACCATATAGAGTGCCTACCTGGCTACGCAGACCTTTGCCCAAGTCTTCCAGGCCAGCTCCAATGATCAGACCGCCTTCAGAGAAAGCGGATTGAGTACGACCGTAAACAATTTGCAGGAAGTTCGCGCATAGCTGTATTGATAGCATCGCAAACGAGGTCAGTGTTCAATGCTTCGAGTAATGTCTTACCCGGGAGGATTTCTGAAGCCATAGCAGCTGAGTGAGTCATACCGGAGCAGCCGATAGTCTCTACCAATGCTTCCTGAATGATACCTTCTTTTACGTTCAAAGTCAGTTTACAAGCACCCTGCTGAGGAGCACACCAGCCTACACCATGTGTTAAACCAGAAATGTCAACGATTTCTTTAGATTTTACCCATTTGCCTTCTTCGGGAATAGGAGCCGGTCCGTGGTTAGGACCCTTCTTTACAACACACATGTGTTCCACTTCGTGTGAATAAGTCATAATTAGCTCATAATGGTTGGTGGATTTTGCCAATTAATTCAGAATGGCTATGGTGGCTATATTTTTGATAATCCGTTTGCCAAAGTGATGCGTTTGTGGGGAGCGGATGAATTCTCGAAATTGATCTATAAGGCCAAAAAAATATTTGATGCCAATCGGAAAGACTTGGAGAAGGAGCGGACTGATGACGAATTTATGGCTATGTATGAGCAATACGAGGCTTTTGATGAGCTGGAAGAGGTTTATTTGGAAATGGAAGAACAGGTTACTGCTTTGATTGCAAGCTATGTAGACGAACATTTGGAACTTTTTGCGAAAATAATAAAGTAAGGGATGCAGTATTTTTTAAGTATCTGCATTTATCAATTGTGAATTAGAATTTATATCTTTGCAAAATCTAAAAAATATGTTTATGAAACAAATGAAATTTTTCTTGGTGGCTTTGATGGCTGTAGTAATGGGAATGTCGGTTACTTCTTGTATGAATGGAGATGATAATAGTGGACCACGAACTTTGAGTGTCATTGCAAAACTGGATTCTTATGGTAGTAATTTTAAAATGATAGATGGGACTAAGTTGGTTCCTACTGATCCGACTAGCATTATGCTTTTGAATTCAGGAATGTACATTGTTAATGGTCAGTATAATGTAGAAGATGTGAATGTTAATGCAGCTTCTATAACTTTTACATTGACTTCAACTCCTACCAATATTGATGGACCGAGCGTAACTTCTACACCGGATGATGCCGATGCAACAATGTATGCTTTGAATTATGAGAATACATATTATCCTTATTTCTTTGATAAGAATACATTAATTCTTCCTGCAATGTTTCATTTTAAAAACTCATCAGTATCAACTGAATTAGAAGCAGAGTTGAAGAAACATAAATTTATTCTTTCATATGATGCGGAAAAAGTCGCTGAAGGTGGTGAAACATTAGATTTGTATGTGAATCATATTATTACTGAAGATAAAGATGAAACT
>VOFB01000251.1_pt1 | contig 96000 bp, 106 predicted proteins | sample 5384141 | NCBI WGS metagenome assembly VOFB01 (sample SAMN12384721, study PRJNA508395) | human gut metagenome | isolation source: healthy gut A | host: Homo sapiens | reverse complement strand
AGCGCCTTATCGGTCACATATTCGATGGCATCCTTTGCCCAGTGGCCCGCGATGTCGGTGAAGGTGCTTACCGTACCCTCGACAACCTTGACATTCTTGCCCACGGTGCCGTAGTCGTCGTAATCCACAGAGTAATCGTTGAATACATCATCGGATTCGTAGCCTACTGCATCGGTGAAGGTGCCCTCGTTCCAGTCTGCCAGCGTTGCCCAGATATTGGTATTACCAGCCTTGATGGAATACGAGTTGATAACCGGAATATCGGTGGACTTCTCTGCAACAGAGGAGTTCAGTACGGTAGTAACGCGAACATACTTTGCACTGCCCAGTGCGGAAATATCAACCGTGTTCTTGCCGTTCTTCAGCTCTGCGGACTGGGAAGCCTTTACGGTCTTGCCGTCGTCCGAGGTCTCAACGGTTGCGGTTGCAGAAGCCGCGCCGGTGATCTCTGCGTTATAGGTAAACTGTGCTGCACTGCCGGTCATTGCGCGCCACTCGGTGGTGTGCGTGCCCTTGGTGACGATATTCTCCGGTGCATAATCCAGCCATACGACCAGCTTGTCGCTTTCCGGACCCTTTGCAGTCGGATTTGCGTAAATCTGCTTGTTCTCCTCTGCGGTCAGCTTGGTGGTGTAGAAGCGGAGCTGGCCGATGTCGCCCGTCAGCATGGTGTGCGTCTTGCCGCGGCCGCGCCCGTCAGCAGATGACGGTGGAATGCAAAGCCGGAGTACATGGACTTGCCTTCCCAGTTGCGGATCTCAGAATCAAAATTCGGTGCATCGGTGTGACCGCTTGCCTTGGTATCCTCGTAGCTGTCGCCGCCGGTTGCACGATCAAAGCCGCCGGTGTACTGTACCCACTTGCCGAGGGTAACGCCGCCGCCCATATTCTCGTCGTCGTTCCAGAAGTACTCGCCGTTATCGTTGTTAAAGCCAATGCCGTAGGTAACCATGCCGGTCTTGCGGACTGCCATGCGGAACAGGTAGTTGGTGCCGTAGCTGATGGAAGCGCCCTTCATCAGCAGCGGGTTGTGGTCCCACTCATCGCCCGTTGCCAGACGATCGATGTTTGCCCAAACCATGCCGGTAACACCGTTGTCTACCACATAGTTCTTGTTATCCGGAATTTCCACATAATCATCCACGCCGTCCAGGGACAGACCCCAGCCGCCGTTGTACTTAACGAGCGTCGGATTGCCGCGGATGATACCGTCGTTGCCCTTGCCGGACTTATCCTTTACGATCGGGGTGCCCTGAATGGAGCCGAGCACGGCAACGGTCTTCTGCCGAGTTGCCGACCTTGACGGTATAGCTGCCGCCTGCCGGTGCCTTTGTAGGCAAACTCAACCGTGCGGGTCTCGCCTGCCTTGAGCGCAGTCTTCTGCGAGGTAACGGCTGCGCCGTTGATGTACAGCACTGCCTCTGCGGTGCCGTCCTCATTGCCGATGTTCTGCACATCCGCCTTGGCGTAGATGACATTGCTGGTCGGCTCGCTTACCGTGCCGCTGCCAAGCTGCAGGCGCAGGTTGCTGTAGGTGTAGGTCGCCTTGCGGAAGGTAACATTGACTGTTTTGGTGTAGCTGTCCAGCTTGAGGGTATGCGTGCCGAGTGTGGAAAGCGTCAGCGGTGCGCTCAGCGTTACGGACTCGCCGGGATTCAGACCGACAACGCGCTCCTTGCCGCTCTTGCCGAACTCATACAGCCAGCGGTCAGTGCCGTTGTCCTTGACACATGGAGGCAGTCGCCAGACCCTTGCCGACATTGGTCACCTTTGCGGATACCGTGACAGTGCCGTTGGACTGAACGGTGTCCGGGGTGATGGAAATATCGCTGTACGCCAGCTTGGCGCCGTCCTTGGACAGCGTAACCGTCTCAAATACCTTCTCGCCGTCGCCGCTCAGACCCAGATTCTTATAGGTCAGCAGACCGTCCTTGACGGTTACTTCGAGCATATCGCCCTTTGCCGGTTGCAAGCAGGTTGGGATAGTTGTCACCCAGGCGCTGATCCGGCTTGCCGGTGTCGATCTTGCCGCCGCCGATGCGGGCATCGCCCTGGGTTACATACAGGGTATCTGCGCCGCGCTTCGGGTCAGCAGAAGCATAGCGGGAATACAGATGGGTATGGCCGCTGAACATGATATTCACGTTGCCGTTCTCCACGATGGGGGGAACGTACTTGCGGGTCAGATCATCCTCGAACGGATGGTGCATGGTAACAACGCGGAAGTCAGCCTTCTTGGCATTGTCGGTTGCAAGATCCGCCTTGAGCCAGTCGGGCGACTCGTTTACAACGGCCTTGGTTGCCGCATCCGCCTCGCCGCCGCCTGCAGTGGAGTTCAGCTCGAACAGGGACCACGGGTTGCTGTCCAGCATATCGAAATGCACCGGACCGCAGTCAAACGCTACGTTGCGTCCGGTCTCGTTGGACTTATACTGCTCCTTCTGCACCTTGGTGACATACTCATCAAAGTAGACACCGTAATCGTGGTTGCCGCTGTTGTAGATAACCGGCACATTGTGCAGGAACGAGCCGACATTCTGGAACCAGTACGGGAACTGATCCTTCTGAGAGCCGGTGCCCTCTACCATATCGCCGGTATGCAGGATAAAGTCCGGATCGAACTGTGCGATCATGTCGGAAACCTTGGTTGCCGTTTCAAAGCGATGGCTGTCGCTGACAACCACAAAGCGGATCTCATCCGAATTTTCGGGCAGCGTGCGGAAGTGACCCTCCACAGTCTGTCCGTCCTCGGTCTCAACCTTGTAGGTATAGGTCGTACCCGGAGTCAGATCGGTCAGGCGGGCACGATACATGTGCATGTTCTCACCCTTAAACTTTTCGCCCTCCTCTACCGGAACCTCGAGCGTTTTCTTGTCCGCATCGCTCGTACCGTAGGTAATGGTGGACTTCATCGGTTTATCCAGTTCCCAAACGACAACCATGCCGTTTGTTTTCGGGGTCATCAGGTACGGACCCGTCAGAAAGGAGCCGGTATCCGTCCTTCCGATTGCGGAAGCAGTGCTCGGCACCAGTGTTGCCAGCATCACGGCCGACAGCGCACCGCTGAGCAGCCGCCGCATACGCGAAGATTTTTTAGCCATTTACTTTCTCCTTTCTCTTCACGGTACGGCTGCTGCCATACCGCCGCGTCTATGTTAAACCTTTTAAGTTAAGGGAATACCGCATAATTGAACAAGAGCGATTTGCGAGCAAATTTTGCGTACGGACGAGGCGCAGTTTTGCGGTAATACTTGATGTATTACCGTGAAACTTCGGCAGCGCGGACGGAACTCGCGCAAGGAACCGAAGCCAAAGTCAGGACACAAAATTTCCGCAAAGCACCGCGGCAGTGCGACCAGAGCCTGCACAAGGAGCCGCCGCTTTAATTGTGCGGTGTTGCCTTAAGGTTCGCGCGCTGTAAATATGCGTGTCGAAGTACGAAATCAGCCGCGTGCGGTTCTTGCCTGCCCACTCCAAATCGTAGGTGATGAGCTTGACCTCATCCAACGACGGCAGTCCATCTGCTGCACGGGCGGTGCTGTTTGCCGGAAGGCGACAGCTTTTGGCTTCGATGTAGCACTCCTGTCCGCGTGCCGAAGTCATCCAATCAAGAAAAGTACATGCATTTTCGCGTTCTCCTGCAGGTGCATTGCGCACAAGCGCGCACGCGCCGATCTCATAGCCAGTGCCGTCTGCCGGACTGCGCACCTCAATGGGATAGCCATCCAATACCGCACGGCGGCCATCGTGATAAAACACGATCGCAACAGCATAATCGCCGGTGCTAACCTGTTTAACCAGTTCTGTACTCGATGCAGTATAATATGCTCCGACATTCTGATCTAACTTTTTGAGATACTCCCACGCCTTGTCCTCTCCGCGCATCTGCACAAGCGTTGCCAGCGTAGTATACGAGGTACCCGAGCTTTTCGGAGTTGCCATCACAATCTGCCCTGCCAGTGCAGGCGACAGCAGATCGTCCCAGCAGGTCGGCATCGGCGTTCCCGTCCGTACAAACCAGTCGGTGTTGCAGGCGAAGCACAGCGTGCCGATGTAAATCGGATTCCACACGCCCTGCTCATCCTGATAGGCTTCGGGCACATCGGTCAGCTCGGGACTTTGATACGCCTCCAGCAGACCGGCCTCTCGCAGCTGAATATAGTTATCCGCCGAGCCGCCCAGCAGCACAGAAGCCTGCGGGTTGTCCCGCTCCTGCTCGAGCCGCGCGGTCATTTCTCCGGCAGGAAGATAAATACAGTCCACGGTAATGCCGGTATCCTTGCGGAAGGCACTGCAGTACAGCAGCGTTTCCGACTCCGGCAGCGGACTGTATACGGTAAGATGGTCATATTTCGGTGTTTCTGTCCCCTCCTCCATCGCATGATTGCGCTCCTGCGATGAGGGATCGTTCTGCTGCTGACCCGTACAGCCGCAGAGCAGTCCGGTCAGCAGCAGAACAACAGGAAGAAAACATATTCTTTTCATAGCTTCCACCTCAATACAAAAGGCGGGGCAGTTTTTCTCTGCCCTTATATTATAACAGTTTAAGCGGCTTCGCTCTACCGTCCATCATCCGATAAAATTTTACCATTCAAGAAGGCCGTTCCTGAACGGTGAATTTCTTACGATATTATTTTACCCTTCTTCCGACCGGTTGCGGTACTCGCGCGGCGAAACGCCGACGTGCTTTTTGAACAGATAGCTGAAATAGTGCGAATCCTGATAACCGACGTCAAACGCAATATCGCTCATGCGGCTGTTGCCCTTGGTCAGCAGATGCTTTGCCGCCTCGATGCGGACAGCGGTCAGATATTCGACAAAGGTCTGACCGGTCTCCTGCGAAAACACAGTGGAAAAATGGTTCGGACTGAACCCGACCTCTGCCGCCACCATGTGCAGCGAAATACCGCTGTCCGCATAATTTTCGCGGATAAACTCCTTTGCACGGCTGATCTCCGCGCTATATCGCACATTCTGATGGCGATAACACAGACGAGTCATGCGGCCGAGCACCTCGGCGGCACAGGCCTTTGTGCCCTCGAGCGTCGCCGCCTGACCGAGCACCGCCTGCGGGTCCTCCGGAGGCGGAATGCTGCCTGCCTGCACCTCATCAGCCAGCTGAGAGGCCGTGACGAGCAGGTTCATCAGCAGATAATATCGGTACAGCACGCTCTGCACGTCCTGCGCCGCCGAGCCACCGAAGTAGCCCTCGACAATACGCGGCACATCCTCGGGGGCGGCATGCCGCAGCTTGTCCGCCAGCGAGCCGCCCGCCGAGAAAACGAACTCGTGCTGCACACCGGCAAAGTCCGTGCTGCCGAATACGCCGTCCTCCGCACATGCGGAGGCCTGCAGCAGTGTATCCTTCGCTGTGCGGTAGCTTTCCGGCAGGGCGCTGACACGGGAGACCGGTGCGCCAATCGCGCACAGCGCGTTCCAGCCCAGCACCTGACAAAGCTCGTGCCGCAGGTTCTGACAGAACTCGTAGGCGGTTTCGCGCACAGCTTCCTCGGTCTCTCCGCGCAGCAGGAGCACCAGCCGGCGGCTGCCGCGGAAAAAGGCGCAGACCTCGCTTTCCTCACCGCACAGACGCTCGGTCAGCGCGCGCACCTGCTCCTGCACGGCATTTTCCGGCAAGCGCACGATGCACACAAGATACTGCTTCGCTGTCAGCAGCAGCCCCCAGCGTTCTCCCTGTACAGCCGCCTCCGCAGTCGGCACGCTGCCCGAGAGCAGGTCGTTGAGAAAATGCTCACGCAGCACGTCCTCCTCGTGTTCACTGCGGCTGTTTGCACCTTCCGAGCGAAGCTGCTGCTGCTCCTGCTCAATCTGCTCGGCAACCTGTCCAAGCGTTTCAAGCAGCTGCGCCGAGCTGACCGGCTTGAGCAGATACGCATCCGCGTGCAGCGAAACCGCCTTCTGTGCATACTCAAATTCATCGTGTCCGCTGAGGAACACAATACGCAGCCACGGCATGGTGCGCCGCACAACCTTTGCCAGCTCCAGACCATCCATAAACGGCATGCGGATGTCCGTAATGAGCACATCCGGCTTCATTTCCATCAGCATAGGCAGTGCCATTTCGCCGTCCGGCGCTTCACCTGCAAACAAAAAGCGTTCCTGCTCCTTTTCAATGCAGTTGCGGATGCCATCCCGGATGATCTCCTCATCATCCGCAATAAATACACGCATCATAGCGTTTTCCCCTCCTGTTCGTCCGGTACGGTGAAGCTGATGCGTGTGCCGTGCCGGTATTCACTCTCGATCGTCAGTCCGCAGCCGTAATACAGCCGCAGACGCTGTTCCACATTGCGCAGACCGTAGCCGCCCTTGCCGTCCGGGTCAAGCGGTGCGCCGTTCTGCAGCGAGGCCCGTACCTCGGCAAGACGCTCGGGTGTCATGCCCATGCCGTTGTCCTCCACGGCGAAGTACATGCCGCCTGCCTGCCTGCGGCCGGTCACGGTAATCTGTCCTCTGCCGCGCCTGCGCTTAATGCCGTGATAAATCGCGTTTTCAACCAGCGGCTGCAGCACGATTTTCAGCATATACCGCTCGTGCAGCGCGGGATCAATATCAATCGTATACCGCATGATGCTGCCGTACCGCACCGACTGAATCTGCAAATAGTTTGCAACGTGCTGTTCCTCGCGCTCGACCGTGATGTAATCCGCGCCGCGGCTGAGCGAGATGCGCAGAAAGCCGGTGAACGCCATCGTCATCTCGACGACCTCGCTGTTGCGGCCCTCTTCGGCCAGCCAGACGATGGTTTCCAGCGTATTGTACATGAAATGCGGCGTGATCTGCGCCTGCAGCGCCCGCAGTTCAGCTTTTTGATGGTCTTTTCCTGCTCGACCCGCTCATGAATGAGCGCACCCAGCTGCTCCGCCATTGTATTGAGATCGCGTGTCAGCAGATGCAGCTCGTCGATCTCGGTCGGCGGGACGCGCTCGGTCAGCTCACCGGCGGCAATGCGGTTGGCAAACTGTTCCAGCTGCCGCAAAGACGCGCCGATCGCACCTTCCAGATTGTCAGATGCCCGAATAGTCAGCCAGATCATCACGCCGACCAGCGCAATGAGTGCAAGCGCTGCCGCACCCAGTCCGTGCTGAATGCAGGCGTTGAAACGGCCCATGCGGGCGATCTCATTCTCGATATAGCGGTCAAGCATGCTGCCCGCCAGATGGCCGACGCTGTGAATCTCGCGGTACAGCGATTCGTTGCGGCTGACTGCGGCACCGGCGTCCATCTGCGTTTCCAGCTGATCAACGTAGCTGTCGATCGTGCGGATGGCGCGCAGCGCCGCGTTGAGGTACTGTGCCTCGTCCTCTCCGGCACTGTCCAGCATATCGTTCAGTTCCCACAGAGCACTGTCGATCAGCATCCGCTGCCGTCCATCCTCGAAGGAAATACGGCCGGAAACCACGTTCCACACCTCATCCGGCAAGTCCTGCACCAGCACAGTGCGCACTTCGGAGGCTCGGGTCGTCAATGCAATATCCGCGCCATAGCGCTGTGTCAGCACAACCAGCAGACCTGCCAGCACGCACACCGGTAAAATCATGCAAACCACACTGCGCAGCAGCGACCGCCGCAGCAAGCCGTGCAGGCTGTGATGGGATTTACGCATCGGCTGTTCCCTCCTCCGTCAGCACGGCGGTGTCCGCCAGAGCGATATAGGGCTTCCACGGTGCCTTCGCAATCTGCTGGACTGCGCCTGCGGTCAGCTCGGCCAGCTGGGTGTCATCCAGCGCACCGATTACGGCAACCTCCCCTTTTTTCTGCAGCGCGCGCAGCTCCGCACCGCCGCCAAACGCACAAATCAGCACATCCTTGCCCGGTTTGCGGCCGTGGCTGTGCAGATAATCCACCGCACCGAGCGCCATCGCGTCATTCTGGGCGAAAATGTAGCCGATTTCGTCCAGATGGTCCTCCATCTCCTCCAGTATTTCGCAGCCGCGCGAGCGCATGCCGTCGCCGCACAGGCTGTAGGTTACGGTCAATCCGTGTTCCTCCAGAGACGCGCGGCAGCCGCGTGCAATCTCTCTTGCGTCCGAAGCATTTACCGTGCCGTAAAGCTCCAGTACACCGTCCCGCGGCATGCGCTGCTGCAGAAGCGCATCCGCTGCCCGCTCGGCGAGCGACGCATAATCAAATCCTATATGCTGCAGCGGTACATCATCCACGCCGCGTATCGCGCGGTCTATCGACAGCAGCGGCACGGAGGCGGATTTTGCTTCGCGCAGCACGTTGTCCCAGCCGCTTTCCACCAGCGGCGTAAATGCGATTGCGTCCACCTGATACACGATCAGCGCACGCACGGCTTCAATCTGTGCCTCCTGCGTGCGCTCGACCGGCATTTCCAGCACTTTGAAGCCATGTTCCTCCGCCGCATGTACAAGTGCTTCGGACTGCGCTTCGCGCCGGTCATCCTCTGCCGCCGTGGTGACAATGCCGAGCACCGGCACATGGGCATTCTCTTTTTTCCGGCTGTGCCAATCCCTGCAGCAGCCGCAGCAGCACAACTGTGCAGAGCAGCAGCAATGCCGCCCCTTTCCATCGCTTCATGGTTTTCTCTCCGTTTCTTGTTCTCTCCTGAATGATTTAATCATATCACACTTTGGAGGAATGAGCCAAATGTATTTAACCATAGTATAAAAACTATCCAAATAAGCGCCCATGATATTGTGCATATTCCCTCGCTTAGACAGAGAAATATCTTCCGGCGCAGTCGGATCTACTTGCATTGGCTGTTGATATGCGGTATAATATGATTACACAAGGAAAGACAAAAGTGCACATCGTGCACGCGAAAAGCCCCGGTGTTCCAGCACCGGGGCTTTTCTATGCCGTTTGGTATGAGGCGGCTTATTCCTCAGGCTGACTACCGGTTACTGTTTCTATCCAGCCATTTGCAAATGTAATATGCAACTACACTCGCCGCAACAGAAATAAGGAAAGACAAAGTGATAGACATCGTGCACACCCCCTTTCTCTACCTTTATGGGGGCGGTAGCACTATCAGTATATCATAGCCGCAGTAAAATCGACAAAAGGAACGCAGATTGCAAACATCTGCGCTCCTTTTTGCACCTGTATTACCGTTCTTCTTTTTTTCTGTCGGAATCTCCGTCTGCTCGGCTTCGCGCGCCTTCCTGCGCCGACGGTGCAGGACCGCAACAGTGCCGCCTCCGGCAGCAGCCAGCAGGATCACCGGCCAGAACATCACCGCACCGACGATGAGCGCGCGAACCGCGTCAACCAGACCGCGTGTTCCGGTCTTAGCCGCCTGCGTGAGCTGTGCGCCGAAGCCGCTGCCCTCAGGCGTTGCGGTCAGCGTCTGCACCTCTTCCAGATCCACATAGAAGGTCGAAAATCCGACCAGATCATCGTAATGGCGCTTAGAGCCGGTCAGCGAGTCGATCTCGTATTCACAGTCGGCCAGCGCGTTCTCGAGCGAGATGATATCCTCCATCTTGTCCGCCTGATTGAGCAGCGCCAGCAGCCGCTCGTGCTTGGTGGTCAGCGTTGCCAGACGGGTTTCGATATCGGTATACTGCTCGGTCACGTCCTCGCTCGAACGCGAGCTGTACACCACATGCACGCTGCTGCCGAGCTGCTCGTAAAACGCCTCAAACTTCTCCTGCGGAATGCGCAGGACATAGCTTGCATGCCGGCTGCCTGCATCGCCGGAAAGACTGCTCGATTCAAGATAGCCGCCTGCATCCGCTGCCATTTTCTCAATATCTGCAGAGGCTTTGTCGAAATCCTGCGTTTCGAGCGTCAGATTGGCGTTCAAAATCAGCTTGGCATTCTTTCTCGCCGCAGAAAAGTCCGCACCGCTCTCAGCGGTATCTGCCGACGCATCCTCGGTCCAGCCGTTCGCGGCATCCGGCATACTGCCGCTGTCACCGGCTGCCGCCGATACCGAGTTGCCGACGCCTGCTCCGCAGGCGGAAAGCAGCAGCAAAAGTGCAAGGAACAGGGGAACAATCGTTTTTTCATAACGGACACCTCGTTTCTTGAGCGGTGCGGCGCACGGCCGCTGTATTTTCTCTTGTTACTTGATTAGACGAGATGCCGTGCAATTTGGTTCCCTCTGTTCTGTATATCAATCAAACAATTTTTAATACCGCATTCTATTGAAATTGCGGTCGATTTTGCGTCTTTCTCTTGCAACTCTGTCGTTCTTCACCTATAATAAACAAATAAATATTCAGCAAACCAGGCGAAAGCCTGCGACGCAAAGCTAAGAAGCCGCTTTCGCAATGACTACGAAGCCAGCTTCACAGGGCCTGTAAAATGGCAGCCAGCTGCCTCGTTTGAGATGCACAGATGCATTACCGATGTAGCAGTGCATCTTTTTCCTTTTACAGAGAAAAGCCGGACGCATTCCGGCTTACGGAGGGGCATATGAACAGAATTACAACCAGACTGAAACGGTACGGCTGTCTGCTGCTGTGCCTCTGCCTGCTTATGCCGCTGCTGCAGGGCACAGCCGCCGCTGTGCAGGATTCCTCTGTCGTGCGAGTTGCATGGTATCCGGATTCCGCCTACAACATCACCTGCGAAAACGGCGAACGCAGCGGCTACGGCTACGAATATCAGCAGTCCATCGCCGCATATACCGGCTGGACCTATCATTACATCGAAGCAAACTGGCCGGATTCACTGAACATGCTGCAAAAGGGCGAAATCGACCTGATGGCCGGCGTATCCTACGCCGAGGGCCGTGCCCAGACCATGCTGTTTTCCGATCTGCCGATGGGCGAGGAAAATATTACCTGTATGCAAATCTTGCCCGACATTTCCGTATCCGATCTGACCACCCTGAACGGCAAGCGCATCGGCATGCTGTCCGAAAGCATCCCGACCACGCAGTTCTGCGAATGGGAGGCACGCCACGGTCTGCACACCGAGCATGTGACCATCACCAGCAGCGAGGACGCAGCTGCCAAGATCGCCAGCCGCGAAATCGACGGTTTTATCTCGGTCGAGAGCCCCCAGTGGCAGGAATACAGCCTGTCCGCGATCGCCTCGTTCGGCAGCTCAGATATTTACTTCGTGATCAGCAAAAAACCGTCCCGACCTCAAGGAAGCACTCGATAATGCTATGCGCCGTATTGCACACGACAAGCCGTTCTATCAGGATGATCTGTATCAGCGCTATCTGTCTGCCCAGTCGGTCGAGATCCTCTCGACCGAAGAGCGGACTGGCTCCGGCAGCACGGCGCCATCCGCATCGGTTTTCTGAATCATGACACCGGTATCAGCACCTTTGATATCCAAACCGGTGATGTTGCCGGTGTTCTCACGGATTATGTCGTATATGCGACGAATTGTCTGGGGGATAACGCCTTGCATTTCGACCTGCACGGCTTTGACACGCAGCTTGAGCAGCTGCAGGCACTGCAGAACGATGAGATCGACCTGATTTTTCACACCAGCCAGAACCCAAGTGCCGCCGCAGAGAACGGTCTTGCACTGTCGAACACCGTCTTGAGCTTCAGTCAGGCGGCGCTTACCACGAAGAACCATTTTAATGAGCTTGAGCCAAACACCGCTGCCATCCCCGGGAACGATTTTTCGCTCAAGCAGTACCTTTCCTATAATTACCCCAAGTGGACAATCCTCGAATACCCTTCGGCGAATGACGCGATCAAAGCCATGCGGACCGGCAGTGCGGACTGCTATGTAACGCGTGCCGGTCAGCTGCCGCGCTATATGAAGGACAAAAAGCTGTACCGCGTGTTCCTCACACAGCCGAGCAAGACCTCGTTCGCCGTACGGCAGGGCGATACGGTTTTGCTGTCCATCCTGAACAAAACGCTCAAAACCATGCCTTCTTCCCTGCTGACCGGTGCACTCGCCATGTACGACAGTGCGCCCGAAAAGGTCACCGTTGCGTACTTTGTCAAGGACAACCTGACTACTGCCTCTGTTGTGTTCATCCTGCTCTCTCTGCTGCTGTTCGGTCTGTTCCGCAAGGCCCGGCAGTCCGCCAAACAGGCGCAGGAGCTGAACCTCAAGCTGCAGCAGAGCCAGACAGAGCTGCAGGAGGCGCTCGTACAGGCCAAGGCCGCCAACGCCGCCAAAACAACGTTCCTGAACAACATGTCGCACGATATCCGCAAAACCCATCAACGGCATCATCGGCATGCTGACTATCATCCGAAAAATGAGGACGACCACGCGCGTGCGCGACTGTCTGCATAAAATCGAGCTGTCCTCTCAGCTGCTGCTGTCTCTGGTGAACGATGTGCTGGATATGGCTCAGCTAGAAAACGGCACCGTCGTTCTGCGGCGCGAATCCATGAATCTGGATGAAGTCTGCGGCAGCATTACCAATTCGGTGCTGATTCAGGCGGAAGCCGCCGGTCTTACCGTCACCGGTGAGCATGATGATTTTTCCGGCATTTACGTCCGCAGCAGTGCGCTGCATCTGAAAAAAATCCTGATGAATCTGTTCACCAACTGCGTGAAATACAACAAGCCCGGCGGGTCCATCCACATGCAGATGCATATGCTCGAACGGACGGACGAGAAGATCACCTGCCAGTTTATCATCGAGGACACCGGTCTGGGCATATCCGAAGATTTCATCAAAACCATCTATTCAAGCCGTTTGAGCAGGCAGACGAGTCCTCCCGCTCAAGCTATATGGGTACCGGACTCGGCATGTCTATCGTGCAACAGCTCGTCGAGCAAATGGGCGGCACCATTTCGGTGGAGAGCAAACTCGGCGAAGGCAGCCGGTTTACCGTCGTACTGCCTTTTGAACTCGACCGTGATGCGACCGCAGCAGCAGCTTCGCCACAGACACAATCAGATATTGCCGGCACGCGGCTGCTCGTTGCCGAGGATAATGAGCTCAACATGGAGATTGCGATCTTCCTGCTGCACGACAGCGGTGCACAGACCGTGCCGGTGCAGAACGGCAGGCAGGCGCTTGCAGCCTTCCGGGACTCCGAGCCGGGTAGCTTTGATGCCATTCTCATGGACGTGATGATGCCCGAGATGGACGGTCTGGAGGCTGCAAAAGCTATTCGGGCACTCGATCGGCCGGACGCGAAAACCATTCCGATTATCGCCATGACAGCCAACGTCTTCAAAGAGGACCGCGAGAAGTGTCTCGCCGCAGGCATGAACGCGCATCTGTCTAAGCCGCTTGACGCCGAGACGATGAAACGAACCATCTCCGAGCAGCTGCAAAGCGGAAGTAAACACAAAAGCGGGAGAAACCCTGGTTTCTCCCGCTTTTACTCTGCAAATCTTACTCAATTTCCTCGTCGTGCTCCATGGCTCTGACAAGCGGCACCACCATCTGCTTCTTCCGGCTGACGACGCCGGGCAGGACGACCGAATGCTCGCCGCAGTCGGTCTTGAAGGCCGCACGAACCAGCTGCTGCGCGCCCTTGCCGACGTAGAGCAGCTCTGTCTTTTCCTCGATAATGTTGGTCAGCATAGCGAACAGCATGGACAGACCGCTCGATGCCAGGCAGCTTTCCATGTACTCGAGCATTTTATCACGGATGCCGGACAGCTCGTTCTCACTGACACTCGTCACCTGCGAAATCGCAATCTTCTGATTCTGCGCCTGAAAATACTTGAAATCCATGTGGAGCAGCTCATCCATCGAGCGATCGAGCAGACGCGAGCTGGAGCGGAACATTTCTGTTGCATACTGCTTGATGTCCAGACCGGCGATTTTCGCCAGCTCTTCTGCAGCCATGCGATCAAGCGGCGTACACGTCGGCGAGCGGAACATCAGCGTGTCCGACAGGATTGCCGAGCACAGCAGACCCGCGATTTTCGGCTCGATCTCCACGTTGTGCTCATGGTACATCTGCGTGATGATGGTCGCGGTGCAGCCGAGCGGCTGATTGCGGAAGTAGATCGGTCCGCTGGTCTCCACCGAGTCAATGCGGTGGTGGTCGATGATCTCAACAATATTGGTCGAACGAATACCTTCGGCGGCCTGATCGCGCTCGTTGTGATCGACCAGAATGACCGACGGACGCTCCAGATCCAGCAGGTTACGCTGTGAGAACATACCGACGTATCGTCCCTGTTCATCCATCAGCGGGTAATAGCGGATACGCTTTTTGGAAACCGTGCGCTTTACATCCTCAACCGTTTCCTCCGGCTCGAAGGTGATAAGACCCTTTTTCGCATCACATGCCGCACCGGAACCGCCTGACCGATAACCTTGACACAGGTGTAGGTATCATACGGGGTGGCGATGATGGAAACGCCGTTTTCCGACGCCAGCTTTCGGATGGTGCGCGAAACCTTGGAGCCGAGGCCGATGACTATGCAGCCGGCGCTCATCTCAATGGCGCACAGCTGGCTTTCATAGCGGTTGCCGAGAATAACCATATCATTTTTGCCGATGTAGTCCTCGAGCACGTCCGGATTAGCCGCCGCAACGACCACACTGCCTTGCTCAAACCGCTGGTCAATATCGCCAACCTCGAGCGTGCCGTCAAGCACATCGACCAGATTCCGATAGCTGGTCTTGGCCTCCGCCAGCGCATTGGCGTCCTGATCCTCGATGTAGAAGCGCGCGATATCGCCCAGCGTCAGCAGTCCCTTCAGGCGGCGATCCTCATCAACAACGGCCAGCGTCTGAATATCATTTTCGTTCATGTAATCCCATGCACGGTGCAGCGACAGCTCCTCGTGATGCCCGGCACCTCGCGGTACTGCACATCGCTCAGGGCGGCTCAAACGACTTGATGTAGCGCGGCGGCTCCACACCGAAGCGTTCGAGCACAAATTTGGTCTCCGCATTGACGTGACCCGCGCGGCAGGCTATGTATTCTCCGCCGGTCAGTCTGCGCTTGAGGTGCGCGTAGCAGATTGCAGAGCAAATGGAATCCGTATCCGGATTGCGGTGTCCGATAACAAAAACTGGGTTCATGCACTGATGCTCCTTTATGTGATAAGGGATGGCTCCCCTTCGGGATCCGTTTGATGGAATGAAACCTTGTGGTTTGATTGTATCATTTAACCGGGGAAATCGCAAGGTATGGAAGAGGAATCCGACTCAAAACCATCTTCGGCCACACTGTGTAGGCGATGGAGCTGAAAGCACGGATTCCGCCGCTGCACCGAAAATCCTGCCGAAGTCCGCTCCTCCGTCTGCTCGCCTACCTTTTGAAAAACCGAAAATCGCAGCAGTCACCGCCGCAGCCCAGCGTTTTTGTGCGCGAAAAGCCGAGCTTGTGCAGTCCGCCGTAGGTCACGTCATCCACGTCGCAAAACAGCGGACACAGCTCCGGACAGCCGTTTTCCCGGCACGCCGTGTGCCAGAGACACTTGGTAATCGACGCGGAAAAGTGCGTTTTGTCGTGTTCCTGTGTGCTCTCCCACAAGTCGGAGGTACGCATGATTTTGAGAAAACAATAGCTGTAAATCCGATAAAATCCCGGCACAGACTCCATTTTCGCCGTGAAAGCGTGCTTTTCTGCTGCCACCCAGTCCATCATGTACGTCCGCATGTGCGTAAATGTTTCCTCCGCTGGCAGCTCTGCCTGCAGCACCTTGTACAGCGCAATACGCGGCAGAATGGTCTGCACCAGTGTTTTCATCTGGTTTTTGGACCTGTTGGCTGCGGTTTTGATTAACCTATCCAGCATTTTTTCCTGTCGTCAAAACAGCGAGCCGCCCCTGCTTCCGCCGAAGGTCTGTATCAGAAATACCTTGATTTGCTTTTGCTGTTTGCTTTGCATAATTCCTTCATCTCTTTGCTTTTATGGGATTCCAGTGTCAATCCATAGTTAGTTTGCCCTAACTATACCACACCGGCTTCCAATATACCACCCTGATACACAAAAATCCCTGCCGATAATCGACATAGTATTGCTTTTTCGGCATAGCCTGATCGAGCTTCACTTCCCATATCATTCCGTCAGATACTATGGCGCACATCAAAAACGGCTCTTTCCCGAAGGCAAGAACCGTTTCCCTTTGTCTTACATACTCAGAAACTGTACATACTCTGCGGCGGACATCAGCGGCGCATCCAGTTGTGTACGGGGCTCTGCTGTGACCTCGCCCTGTGCCGCAAACTCATAGCCGGCCTGCTCGGTCAGCAGCGGACTTTTGAGCGGGATCAGCCGGTCTGCAAAATTCTTGAGCAGCGCCGTCATGTTCCACGAGTACACTGGCGAGTCCAAGCAGACCACATCCGCAGACTGATATGCGCGAAGCAGCTTCTCCATGTCATCGTGCTGCACGCACTGTCCGATGCTGTAATCGCCAAGATGGTACAGCTCGGTTTCCGCTCCGGCACGAGCCGCGCCCGCCAGAAAGACCCCGAGCATGCGTCCAGCGGCACTCTTTTCGCCCACTGGACTGCCGTTGAATGCCGTAAATTTCATTGTTTTCTTTCCTCTTTCGTTTGCTGAAACCTATTGCAGCAAGCAAACGAGAGGGAAACAAGGAACGCCCGTAGCGTCCAAAAAGCTCGCCGGTTTATCCCCTTCCCAAAATCGCATCCAGGTCCTGCTGCGGATTGGTGGTCGGGTGCAGATCGTAGGTCTCCACCAGTGTTTTGACCACGGTTTCCGACAGAAACGCCGGCAGCGTCGGTCCAAGGTAAATATTCTTCACGCCGAGCGCAAGCAGCGTCAGCGGAATGCAGACCGCCTTCTGTTCGTACCAGGAGAGCACCAGCGTGAGAGGCAGCTCGTTGATGGTGCAGCCGAAGGCCTCCGCCAGTGCAAGCGCAACCTTGATGGCGCTGTATGCGTCGTTGCACTGGCCCATATCCAGAATGCGCGGCAGGCCGCCGATTTCGCCCAGATCCAGATCGTTGAAGCGGTATTTGCCGCAGGCCAGCGTCAGAACCAGCGTATCCATCGGCGTGGATTTGACAAACTCGGTGTAGTAATTTCTGCCCGGATGCGCGCCGTCACAGCCGCCGACCAGAAAGATATGCCGCACCTTGCCGCTCTTGATGAGCGAGATGATCTCCTCCGCGTGAGCCAGCACCGCGCCGTGTGCAAAGCCCGTCATCAGCATATGCCCGCCGTTGATGCCGCTCATGCTGCGGTCGGTCTTATAGCCGCCGAGGGCAAGCGCCTGCTCGATGATGGGGGAGAAGTCCTTGCGGCCGCACGCATCCGCCTCGATATGGCGCAGACCCGCATAGCCCACCACCGAAGTCGTGTACACGCGGTCCTGATAGCTTGGGCGCTGCGGCATCAGACAGTTGGTGGTGAACAGCACCGGCGCGGGAATATTCTCGAACTCCGTCTGCTGGCTCTGCCATGCCGTGCCGAAATTGCCCGCAAGATGGGGATATTTGTTTAGACCCGGATAGCCGTGCGCGGGCAGCATCTCGCTGTGTGTATAGATGTTGATGCCCTTTCCGTCGGTCTGCTCGAGGAGCTGCGCCAAGTCGCCCAGGTCGTGCCCGGAAACCACGATGAACGGGCCTTTTTTGATGTCGGTCGGCACTTTTGCGGGCTGCGGCGTGCCGAATGTGCCCGTATTGGCCTCATCGAGCAGCTCCATGCACCGGAAATTCACCTGCCCGAACTCGACGATCAGCGCCAGCCATTCCTCGACCGAATGCGGGCGATTGACCGCGCACAGGCCCTTGTAGAACCACGCGCTCACCTCGTCATCCGTGTAGCCAAGATTCATCGCGTGGTGCATAGGCGGCCATGCCTTTCATGCCGAACAGCAGCGTGGAACGCAGCGAAACCGTATCCGTGTCGCCCTTCCACAGCTCCACGACCGCACACGGTTTTCCGCCGAATTTCTCTCGTTCCGCGCGTACCCGCTCGGTGAATTCCGCAATCGCCTGATTGTCAAAATTGACATTGGTCAAGGTGATGAACAGGCCGTCCATCAGCAGCCGGTCGGCGATTTGTGTGCGTTGACCGGCCGCAGCTGCCGCCTCGGCCAAGCGAATGAGTTCGTACACCAGCTCATCCTGCAGCGCGGCGGTATCCGGCTGCTTGCCGCATACGCCGGTGCGTACGCAGCCTTTGTTGCCAGCGGTCTGCTGGCACTGAAAGCAAAACATATCTGACATGAAAACACACTCCTTTTACGAGTAGTGTTGCCAAATTTGTCAGAAGGTATGCGTTGTTTTTTGTTTCTTCAGCTGCTTCTGCGCCTCCAGATACATGGGTTCGGTATCGCATCGATCGTTGGTATCCTGCTCAGCGAGATTGCACTCGACGGCAAGGCATCTACTCTGTCCACCGAAGCGTTTCGGTGGGATTGGTTTGGGTAATCTTCCAAAATCATTCGTGCACCAGGACAATCACATTCCTGCATCGTCTACTGAGATAAAAAGGCTGACCGGATTTTGATATGTACCCCCAATACTGGACACCCAGTATTGGGGGTACATATCATTGCTGTGCTTCAACAAGTGGGATGTTGTTATATGCCCTTATTCTTCCTCGTCCGCCAGCTTTGCCACGCGGACAAATTCATCCATTTCGCGTGTGCGCCATTTCTCCTTGTGGCTGAAAATCTGGCGGTAGAGCGAAATATAGCAGTCCTCGACCGACAAACGGATCAGCCTTCCCTCTTTTACGCTGTTCTCGACTGCGTACCACGGCAGAAAGGATACACCGCGGTCAATCTCAAGCATGCGAATGAGCAGCGAGGTATCACCGCACTCGAGCGACGGCGTAAGGATGGTCCGCCGCGCGGCAAGACGGCGGTTGAGTACACGGCGATAGTTATCCTGCTCGGTAAGGAAAAAAGGCTGCGTGAGCAGTTCCTCAATCGTCAGCTCTTTTCCGCCCAGCTCCTCGCGCAGCGATGCAGACGCCACAAATACGATTTCCTCGCGCTGCTCCATCAGCTTGTTCCAGTTGTTGCTGTACAGCGGCTCATCGAGCACATAGATCATGTCCAGCTCGCCGCGTTCCATGTGCTCGATCAAATCTTCCGGCTCACCGACCGTGATGCGGATAGACACTTTCGGGTTGAATTTGCGGTACAGATGCAGCACCGTCGGCAGCTTGAGACATGCAAGCGACTCAATCGTGCCGATATGCAGCGAACCGTGCAGCTCTGCCGTGGATGTGACCGACATGCGCGCCTGATTGACCTGATTCATTACATCGCACGCATGGCTGAGAAAAAAACGCTCGCCCGTGTCGGTCAGCGCGATACGCTTGCCCATGCGGTCGAACAGACGCGTGTCCAGTTCCTCCTCCAGCTGGCGTATCTGCACCGTTACCGCCGACTGTGAGTAGCCGAGGCTCTCTGCTGCGCGTGAAAAACTCTTAAACTGTGCTACCCGAATAAAGGTTGCAAGCTGCCGAAGCTCCATGAATTTCCCTCTCTCCCCTATACTATCAATATTTTGAATCGAAATGATAAAATATATGAATTTGACTTAACCCATTAAACAGAATATACTAAATCTGCAAAGAGGTCAAGAAAGAAATTGGAGGTTTACCACAGATTTTTTAATTATCCTTTTTACACAAAAACCGCGTCCTATTTTACTGCATTTCGCCTAAAATAAGCGGTTCTTTTTTCGTGTCCGGAGGCAAAAATCTCGGCAGACTTCCACGGCAGCAGACCAAAGAGGGGCAAACAAACGGTCTGCGCCGCAAAGGGTGACACCGCATAACCGAACAAGTGCACTTTCCGTAAAGTGCCACAGTTCAAATTGTTTGGTGCTGCCCGCCAAAAAAAGGAGGAAAAAGAAATGGAAGAAAAGAAAAATTCAAACTCGGATTACTGCCCAAGCTCATCATCGCCATTATTGTCGGCATCCTGTTCGGCCAGTTCCTTCCGGAAGGCTTCTGTCGCTTTGTTGTAACGCTCTCGTCGTTCTTCAGCCAGTTCCTGTCGTTTATCATCCCGCTGATGATCGTGGCCTATGTCACCATGGGCATTGCTAACCTCAAGAGCGGCGCGGGCAAGCTGCTGCTCATCACGGTTGCCATCGCCTACTGCTCGACCCTGATCGCAGGCTCGGCTTCGTTCTTTGTAGCCGACACCCTGTTCCCCGCACTTCATGAGTGCGGACGCGCTCGACAAGATCGCCGCAACCGCAGGCAACTCGCTGGAGCCGTACTTCAGCCTGGAAATTCCGGCGCTGATGAACACGCTGTCCGCTGTTGTTACGGCGTTTGTGCTGGGCCTGTGCATGTCCACCTTGCGCGGCAAGACCATCGGTGATACCCTTTACAACGGCATGAAAGACTTCTCCGGCATCATTGACTGCGTACTGTCCGGCAAGACCTTTGCCATTCTGGGCATCCTGTGGAAGGTGTTCCTGGTGGTTATCATCATGCACCTGATCTGCATCTTCATCCAGTTCGTAATTGCAGGTCTGGTCAGCCACAAGAACCCGTTCACGCTCATCCGCAACCAGATCCCCGGCTACACCACCGCACTGGGCACCCAGTCCTCGGCGGCTACCATCCCGGTCAACCTGCAGTGCGCTGCGGCTGACGGCGTTTCCGAGAAATCCGCAACTGTACGGTTCCGCTGTGCGCCAACATCCACATGGCAGGCTCGATGATCACCATTACCGCCTGTGCAACTGCCGTCTGCCTTATGAACCAGCTGCCCATCTGCCATCGGCACCGTGGTGCCCGTTCATCATGACGCTGGGCGTTGCCATGGTGGCTTCTCCCGGCGCTCCCGGCGGCTCCATCATGACCGCTCTGCCCTTCCTGTACATGATCTTTGGTGCTGAGGCAGGCGACCCCAATGGCCCCATCTGCGCTATCATGGTTGCCCTGTACATCACGCAGGACTCGTTCGGCACCGCCTGCAATGTTTCCGGCGACAACGCGATCGGCGTGATCGTGGAGACCATCTACCAGAAGTTCATCAACAAGAGCAGCGCAAGCGTCTGATGCGCGCGCGGCTCTTGACCTGACAGGAGTGACACCCCCTATGGCATTTATCAGTGTTTTTGATGTGCTGGGCCCGAATATGATCGGCCCTTCCAGCTCCCACACCGCAGGTGCAGCCGTTATCGCCTTTCTGGCGCAGAAGATGATCGCGCCGCCGCTCAAGCGGTTGGACTTTACCCTCTACGGTTCCTTTGCCAAGACCTACCACGGCCATGGCACCGACCGCGCCCTGCTGGGCGGCATCATGGGCTTTTCCGCCGATGATACCCGCATCCGGGATTCCTTTGCGATTGCGACCGAGCGTCTGTCCCTACTGCATTCACGCCGTGTGAGACCGAGACCGATGTTCATCCGAACACCGTGGACATCCGCATGGAGAATGCGGCCGGTCAGGTGATGACCGTGCGCGGTGAGTCGCTGGGCGGCGGCAAGGTGCCGCATCGCGCGGATCAACGGCGTGGAGGTTGACTTTACCGGTGAATACAGCACGGTCATCGTCGTTCAGCAGGACAAGCCGGGCGTCGTGGCGCACATCACCAAGGTCCTCAGCGACAAGGGTGTAAACATTGCGTTCATGCGCCTGTTCCGCGAGTCCAAGGGCAACACCGCCTACACCATCGTCGAGTCGGACGGTCATTTCCCCGAGGGCATTGAGGAACCGCTTAAAAACAATCCCAACGTCCACGACGTCATGATCATCGAACCGTAAGGAGGAGAGCAGATTATGGATTTCAAAAACGCATCCGAGCTGCTTGCACTCTGCACGCAGCAGCAGCTCCCCATCTCGAGATCATGCGCCGCCGCGAGTGCCAGCTGGGCGAAACCACGCGTGATGAGGTCACGCACCGTATGAAGAGGGCGCTCGAAATCATGCGCTCATCCGCGCTGACACCGCTCAAAACGCCGGTCAAGTCCATGGGCGGCCTGATTGGCGGCGAGGCCAAAAAAGCTGGCGCAGCACGCGGCCAAAAGGCCGCTCCATCTGCGGGGATGTGCTGCACAAAGCGGCGCAGTACGCGATGGCAGTCCTCGAGGTAAATGCTTCTATGGGTCTGATTGTCGCAGCACCGACCGCAGGCAGCGCCGGTGTTCTGCCGGGCATGCTGTTTGCCCTGCAGGACCGCTACAACATCTCGGATGAACGGCTGATCGACGCCCTGTTCAACGCCGGTGCGATCGGCTACCTTGCCATGCGCAACGCAACCGTTGCAGGCGCGGTCGGCGGCTGTCAGGCTGAGATCGGCATCGCATCCGCAATGGCGGCCAGCGCGGCTGTCGAGCTGATGAGCGGCAAGCCTGAGCAGTGTCTGGACGCGGCTTCCACCGTGCTGATGAACATGCTCGGTCTGGTCTGCGACCCGGTCGGCGGACTGGTCGAGTATCCGTGCCAGAACCGCAACGCGGCAGGTGTAGCCAACGCGCTCGTTTCCGCTGAGCTCTCACTCGCGGGCATTCACCAGTTTATCCCGTTCGATGAAATGCTCGATACCATGTACGCGGTCGGCCGCCGCATCCCCATCGAGCTGCGCGAGACTGCCCTCGGCGGCTGCGCTGCCACACCGTCTGCATGTGCGAAATGCGGACTGTGCTCTTAAATCAGATCATATCGATACTTTTTTCACAGGGCATTCCCACCCCTCGGGAATGTCCTTTTCGCTTACAGAATAAGCTCTTATCATGAAAGCAGAACCGCCCAAATCGAAATATCCCTCCCGAGCAGTAATCGGGAGGGATAGTTGTATCATTTGATTATTACTGATACTCCGCATTGAGGAACATGGACTTGATGGCGACAACCTCATCGTATTCCTCCTGCGAGACTGTGACATCCGCGTTCAGCGCCTTCAGGTCAGCCTTCACAACGTCGAGAGCCTGCGCGGCGGTCACTGCGCGACCATCCATGACGGCACGCTGCATGCGGCGCAGCACAACCGGATGTGCATAGCGGGCCGGCAGCGGGAAATTCAGATAATCCGCAAGGTAAGCTGCATTTTCTCCTGTGCCTGCGCATCATTCTGCATGATGGAGGTACGGTTGTTGCGTGCTGTCGGCAGGACGCTAAAGCCTGCAAACGTGAAAATCGCGGCAAGGCCGAACAGCGTAAAATAAATCGAGAACGAGCCGTGACGCACAAAGGAAACGATACCGTAAGCCAGCGCCGCAAATCCCAGCAATGTGATCGCCATAGCGGCCCAGCGGTAGCTGCCGTTCGTGCACTGAAAGTTCCGGCGGCGTTTTGCGGCTGCGCTCAGTTGTTCGGTCAGCTCAGGACGGCGCTCCAGATAGTCGATTGCGTTATCGAGTGCCTGCACGGTTTTCTCCGCCTGTGCGCTCATCGGCGGACGATTGCGCTCTTCTTCCTCCCGGCGGGCCTTCTCCTCGGCAATGCGCTGCTCTGCCGCCGCGCTGACACACGGAATAGACGGGTGCTCAGCTCGGATAACGCTCAGAAACTCATCGACCTGCTGCTCATACTTGAAATTGCACACCTTCTGTCCGCCGTCGAACTCCACGACCAGATAGGACAGCGTGGCGAAAAATGCCCTTGCCGGAAAAGCCGCCCTTGCTCATCGCAACGCGCTTGTACACACGCGTTACCATGGAAAGCGGAACATAATACCGCCGGTCAACAAAAAAGCTGTTCAAATAGAGGGCATGCCTGCCGATGCCGCACGGACCGATTTTCCGACAGGTTTTTTTATCCTCGGCAAGCGACGCGTCATCAATGCGCCCCGCGCTGAGCGGATAAGGTTTCAACATTTTCCGTCACCCCGCAATTATCGTTATGGATGGCGCAGCCGACCGCACAAAAGAACGGCCGGCTGCAGCAATGCTATTATATTCAAGCAGATTTCTTTGCGCTGCGCTTCTTGGTCGCACGAATGAACAGTGCGAGCAGCAGTGCCGCGAATACAATACCGATCGGATACGCCACTGCGGTATTGTAGATTACCGTGCCGTCCGCTGTCTTGCTGTTTAGCAGGCTGCCGAGGCACTCCGGCGCGAGGATGAAATAGGTGCAGGAAACTGCACTCATGAACGTAGCCGGAACAGCTGCCATCCAGAAGTTCTTCTTCTCGGTGAACAGGTACATAGCCGCTGCCCACAGAACGATCATAGCGAGCGTCTGGTTGGTCCAGCTGAAGTAACGCCAGATAACCGTGTAGTCAATCAGACCGGTCGCATTGCCGATGCCGAGGATAGCGCCGATACCCAGTACCGGGATACACAGCTTCAGGCGGTTTGCGTACGAACCCTGATCCATGTGGAACCAGTCGGACAGCGTCAGACGAGCGGAACGGAATGCGGTATCACCGGAAGTGATCGGGCAGACAACAACGCCGATCATGGCCAGAGCAATACCAACGCCGCCCATAGTCTTGGAGCATACATCGTAGATCGCTGCGGACTGACCGCCTGCCAGCGCTTCCGCCAGACCGGTGTTGAGACCGCCGGTGACCTCATACAGAGCACAGCCAGCTGCCGCCCAGATCAGTGCGATAATGCCTTCGGCTACCATTGCGCCGTAGAATACGAAGTGACCCTGCTTCTCGTTCTTCATGCAGCGAGCCATCAGCGGCGACTGCGTGGAATGGAAGCCGGAAATTGCACCGCATGCAACCGTGATGAACATGAAGCTCCAAACCGGCGTACCGGACGGATGCATGTTGTACAGGTGAGACCAAATCTCCGGAATGGTGTAATTCGGGTTGGTGAAGATACCGATGATAACGCCAACCGCCATGATGATCAGGCACATGCCGAACAGCGGGTATATCTTGCCGATGATCTTATCAATCGAAATAAAGGTTGCAATAAAGTAGTAAACCAGGATGACGATCAGCCAGAACAGCGTGGTCGAAAGCACACCGGACATACCGTTGTTCTTGCACAGCGTAACGATCAGACCGGCCGGACCGACTGCAAATACCGTGCCGACCATGATCAGCAGTATGACCGAGAACACACGCATGATATTCTGCATGGTGTGACCGAGGTACTTGCCGGTAACCTCTGCGATGGAAGCACCGTCATTTCGCTCACTGATCATGCCGGAGAAGTAATCGTGTACGCCACCGGCAAAAATGGTGCCGAATGTGATTCACAGGAATACAACCGGGCCCCAGAGGGCGCCCTGCAAGGCACCGAAGATCGGGCCAAGGCCGGCGATGTTCAGCAGCTGTACCAGAAACAGCTTCCACTGCGGCATGACAACGTAGTCAACGCCATCGTTAATACGAACTGCCGGCGTTTCACGGTCATCCGGGCCAAAGGTTTTGTCTACAATTTTACCATAAGTAAGATAGCCGGTGATCAATAATAATAAGCATACGATAAAGCTGATCATATTATCTCCTCCTCTATACCGGCTGCGAAAGCATGGTTTCGCATAAAAAATTACCGAAAAGCCTACTTTTTTCATTTCTCTTTTCCCTTTTCGGCAATCTCTATTATGAACCTATGATATAAAAACCACAAGGGGCAATATGTTATAATTTTAACAAGAAAAATTCATTGAAATTTATTTCCTTTAGAGAAAACTATCAGCGCAATAAAATCCCCCGGCCAATGGCCGGGGATTCGTTCGCCCTTACAGGAAAGTATTTACTTTTCCAGTTCGGTCCAGTCACGAGTTTCGCGCAGCTTGCTCCACTTCTCGTACTTGTTTTCCTTGATGTCGTAATAGTGGCTGTTCGTAGCCTCCTGTACGGCCAGGTAATACCATGCGGAAGTATCGGAGTTGTCGCTCCACTTGATCATGTCGTTGTGCAAGGTCCTCTGCGGTCTCCGGAAGGCGCTTGAGGACGCGGTTTACGAGCGTCATCGCCTCAGCACGGGTGATCTTGTTATTCGGACGGAAGGTGCCATCGGTATAACCGTTGATCCAGCCGTTGTTGGCAGCGGCGCTGATTTCGTTCTTTGCCCAGTGGGATGCAATGTCGCTGAAGTCAACAGCGGTCGTGTTGGCCTTGTCGTCAAAACGAGCTGCGATCGCAGCGAACTCCGCACGGGTGATCGGCGCATTCGGATTGAACTTGCCGTGGCTGTCGCCCTTTACGATGCCCATAGCGCTCAGCGTAGAAACAGCGTGGTTGTACCATGCGCCGGCTGCTACATCGGAGTAGCTGTTGGGACTTCGTAGAGTTTGCATTGCGGGTCTCATCGGTCAGCAGACGGAAGAAGATGGTGGCCACCTCAGCGCGGGTAATGCCGTTCTGCGGACGAACGGTGCTGTCCGGATAGCCTACGATGTAAGCATAGTGGTCATCGCCGTTCAGACCGGTCGGTACATCATCCGGAATGGTAACGGTGGGCTTGTGGCTGCCGCCGCCACCGCCGCCGGAGGATTTTTTTCGTAAAGGTCCATACGCCGTGCAGCGTAAGGTCTTCGGTCAGCTGCTGCTCGCCGGTCAGAACCGTGCCGTCATCCTTTTTCCAGCCGTTGAAGGAGAATGTACCGTTCACGCCGTCCTTCGAGCCGGACACGCTGGCCGGAACCTCTGCAACGGTATAGCTGCTGCCCTTAACTAGCGTCTGCTTTGCCGGAGCGGTATAGCCTTCCGGCAGGTCACCGGTAACATCATACGTCAGCGTGTACATCAGCGGATGCGCTGCCTTGAGCGAAATAGCGTGCGAATCCTTTTCCACCGGGGTGTACTCGTCAGCCGTTTCCGCCGTCCAGCGGTCAATTTGCTCAAAGTCGCCCTGACCGTCCTTGGCTGCAGGGTTCCACTTAAACCAGCCATCATGATACCAGCCGGTAATTTCCGCCTTGTCGGAGAACAGAATACGGTCGCCGCTCATATCCTTTGCATTCGGGAGCGTAAAGGTCGAGCCGTTGAACAGCAGGTCATCACCTGCGGTCTTTGCGGTGTTGTTGTACACTGCACTGTTCGCCGCGATGTTGATGTTTGCAGCATTATAGGCGTAAATTGCGCCGCCCATGTCAGTCATGGCATTGTTATTGTGCATCACAGCACCGGACTGAAGATCCACATTGATAACCGCCGAGCCAGACTTATAGGTAAAGATGCCTGCACCGCCGGCAGCAGTATTGCCACTGACAGAGCTGTTTTCCGCTGTAACGCTAAGGGTGTTAGCTATTGCATAAGCATAGATGCCACCGCCATAGCCGGTTGCCTTATTGGCGTCGATTGCCGTACCGTTCAGCAGGCGAATGTCCGTGTTGCAGACAGCAGTACACATAGTATAGATACCTGCGCCGCTCTGTGCCGTATTTTCAGAAACCGAAACTCTGTCAAGTTCAATCGTTCCTGCGCTGTAAGCTACGATTGCGCCGCCCTGGGTTGCGCCGTCGTTATTCAACAGCTTGGAATTACGGAGAGTCAGATTAGAGGTTGTGCCGACATACATACCGCCGCCGATACCGTTTTCAGGGTCGAGAACCGTATTGCCGGAGATTGTGGAATCGGTGATAAGGTGGTTGTGCTCGCCGGAACAGCCTTCTTCTGCTTCGTTCGGCGTATCGCCAAAATAGATACCTGCACCGAATTTTGCGGTATTATTCTCAAAAAGGACTTGGCAGCGTTCAGCACAGAATGTCTCAGAATCATACCGCCGCCGCAGTCCGGAGCGGTGTTCCTCTCAACATGGCAGCCGTCCATGGTCAGAGAACCGTATCTAACCAGAATACCGCCGCCGTCACTGCTGCTTCCCGTAACGCTGTTTTCGGACACGGTAACAATCCGCATGGATACATCTGCGTGCGACGCATAGATACCGCCGCCGCCGACTTCGCCATTGCCGTTGCCGCCGACTGCTTCATTACCCGTTATGGTCAAATCTTCGAGCTGAACAACTGCGCTGTCGATTGCGAAGCCGCCGCCATTCTGCGGATTCCTGCCGCCGGTAACCGTACCGTTTTTCACGGTAACCTGCGGTTTATCACCGGAAATGGTCACAACCGCCGCATTTGCATCACCCGACAGCGTAAACCCGCCGAGGTTGAGCGTCAGAGACTTATTGATGGTGATATTCTCCGTAACATCACGGAGCAGAACGATGGATTCGCTGCCGTCTGCTGCAGCAATCGCGGCAGCAACAGTCGGATACTCGTCCTCGCCGATCTTTGCAGCGTTTTTCGGTGCTTCCGGTTTTGTCGGAGTTTCCGATTCTGTCGGGTTCTCCGATTCTGCCGAAGTCTTCGATGCGGATGTGCTACCTTCTGCAGTGGTGTCCTTAACTGCAAGTTTTACGTCCTTAGAAGGCTGACCGACCTCGGAATTTGTGTCCTTAGGAGACTGACTTTCCGTCTTAGGCGCTTCGAGGTTTGTGTCCTTAGGAGACTGATCTTCCGTCTGAGACACCGTGGGATTTGCGTTCGTTTCATTTTTGGGTGGCAGACTGAACCTGCTCCTGCGCTGTCATTTCTTTCTGCTCCGCTGTATCCGCTGCTGCAAATGCGAACGGAGACATCGTCAGCATCATGGATGCCGCCAGAATGCTGGCTAAGAATCGATTATTTTTTCCTGTTTTCATCATGAAAACCCCTCCTTCAATAGTAAAAGACTACTATGAAGAAGCTGCATTAGGAAACCGGCTGCCATGCGGAATACCTTCCGTTTAGGCCCATCTGGCTTTGCGACACCGGTTTTCACCGGCTGTGCCTTTGTCTGTACCTGTATCCCTTTACGGAAGTCATGCACAGAATTTTACGATCTTTTCTGTCGGCAGACACGCCGGACTGCATACACAGTTCTTTGCCTGCGCAGGACAGAAATCCTCCGGATCCTCTTCTTCAGTATACCATAAATGCCCGCGAATAACAAACAAATACTGTAAAAAGCGAAGAAAGATTCCAATCCGGAATCGTTTTTTATGCAATAAATCGCCGCTGATCGGAAATAAACGCATCCGATCAGGACCATTTGCATACGAAATAAAATGGAAACGTGTTAAGCCGCAGCTACTGCAAGTGCATCGCTGGTGTTGGTGTAGGTCAGCGGAGATACACAGTCATGCAGGGTTTTGCGTTCTTTACGCTGCGGGTAACCGCGTAGGTCAGGTCGATCTGATACCACTTGCCGTTCAGGTTTACCTTGTTCCAAGCGTGGTAGCTGGAGCCGGCGTAGCCCTGGTCAGTGCACACGGGATGCCCTGGCTGCGGCACATTGCTGCAAACAGCGAGGAAAAATCGTAGCAGATACCGGTGGTGCCCTTCAGGGTAGCGGCGGTATTCGGGATGTACTTGGTGATCTTGCCGCTGGTGATCTCATTCGCCAGCTTGTTATCATATAGTATAACGGCTTGCCATGTAGTTGTAGATGGCGATAACCTTAGCCTCGTCGGTCTTGGCGTTCTTGCAGAGCTCAGCAGCCTTAGCGGATACCGTGTCGCCCTTGGAGAACTGAACCTCGGAAGTGGAGGCCAGATACGGAGCGTAGCTGTCCTGAACGGTTACGTTCATGGACTTGGACTCGACCTGCTGATAGGACGTACCGGAAACGTTGCGGTACAGCGTTACAGTGTACTTGCCGTTGCCCTTATCGAGAGAAGAAGGAAGCATCCTTGCCGCTCGGGCAATCATAGAATACGGTCTTGCCGCCGTTGTACTGAATACCAACCTTGAGTCTTGCACTCGAGGGTAGTTTACGGTAACATAACCGTGGATGGAATTACTCATATCCACAACATCATTTACTGCTGCTGCGGTAACGCCCATCGAGAGGGCAGCTGCTGCAAAAACTGCGCATACAATACGAAAAAGCCGCTTCATATCCGGCAATCTCCTTTCGGTAACTGGCTGCCAGCCCTCTCGATGAGGGGTAAGGCCCTATAGCTTTGCGTCGCCACCTTTCGGTGGGTTTGCTATTATCGTTTGAGATGCGGTCAAAAGCGACTGCATCATCTTCTTTTATCCTCACTATAGCGCATCTATCGTGTTTTGTCAACAGGGTTTGACAAAAAAGAAGAAATTATGACACATTGCCGCAGTTTTACCGAAAATATGACATTTTTCCCGATTTCCCTGCTCTTATTGCAGCGGTTTGTCCGGGAATGCAGCTCGCTCCAAAGCGTGAGATGGCGCAAAGGATCGGTAAACAGACGGCGGCAAGGGTATTCCCCTGCCGCCGCTTTCCATCGGTCGATTTGCTTATTTGCTGCCGTACATTCTGTACAGGAACGTGACAATCTGTGCCACAGGAAAGTGACGATCTGCGCTCTGGTGCAGGCAGCGTTCGGGAGGCGAACAGCGTGTCGCTCATACCGCCGGTAATGCCCTTCTGCGCCGCCCAGAGGACTGCGTCATAGTAGTAATCCTCCGCGTGCACATCGGTGAAGAAGTTGAGCATGGTGTTGTCATCCATAAAGACTGCCTTCACCGTGATCTTGCCCGCAGGCATGACGAAGGTGTACCTGCCGCCGCCCTTGTCGGTCAGCGCGAGCGCCTTGCCGTCCTTGTCCAGCACGGTCAGGCTTTCGAGGGTGTAGCCCTTGTCGGGGTCGCGGTGATGGTCACGGTGTCGCCCTTGGAGGCAGCCTCGGGAGATACGGTGACGGTGCCGTGCTCATAGATGCCGGTCGGTATCTTGGTGTCGGGAATGGAGACGCTTCCGCCGCCTCCTCCTCCACCTCCGCCGCCGGACGAGCCGCCGCCGGAGGTAGAGTCTGTGATGCGAATGATAATCTTCTTTCCACGATCACACTGGTATCTGCGTTGACCGCAGCACAGATCAGGGTCATCGTGCCCTCCTGATCACCGAAGCTGAGGGTATTTCCGCTGATCACGGCATGCGTATCATTCTTTTCCAGCGTCCATCGTACAGAAGCCGGATAGGCCGCCAGCTCTTCCGGAGTAAAGGCCTTGCCGAACTGATCGAGCGTCGTTACCTTAGCTGCAGACAGATCCAGCGTAGTGTTTTTTCGAACGGACGACGGAATTCCGTCCGCGGTGATTGCAGTCAGCCGTCTCGGGGCATTGACTGTCAGCGTAATGTGGTTACTCTCGATGTCGCTGGAACGGGCATAGATCTCGGTAGAATCTTCTTTCAGTGCCTTGAGTGTTCCGTTTTCGAGCGAAACCACATCCGGCTTGAGGTAACCCATTCAAAGCTGCCGCCGGTCATTTCTCTGCCATACTGATCGTAGCCGGCAGCGGTAAACTGATCTGCAAGAACCGCATTTTCATCCAGCCGCAGGACAAAAACCGTCCTTCATGTCGGCGCGGATTGTCTTGAGGGTCGGCTGCTGCTCGATCTTAACAACGACATTCTTTGCAGTCTTGCCGGCAGAGGCAGAGGAGGCTTCCAGAATCACATCCGCATAGGAGGCATCCGGGACACTGCCAACCGCAACGAGCAGTTTTCCGTTTTCAATCGTGGCATTGGTCTGATTGGTATCTGCCAGCGTCCACTCGATGTCCGACGGAATTCCACAGGGATTGCCGTGCTGATCGCGCGCCAGCAGCGGAATGCGGGACAGATCATACTCTGCGCCCTCTACTGCGGCAGGAGCGCCGTCATTATAATACAGCTCATTCAGATACGGCTTTGCTGTCACCTGTACGGGCAGCGGCTGTGCCGTTCGATAGACCGTTTTGCCCTGCTCTCGTCCTGTCCGACCGGATAATACAGGGTAACCGTATCCGTGCCGACTACAAGACCGGTGATTACGCTGCCGCTGATTTCGGCATAGCCCTTGTCCGTGGCAAGCCGCCACTCGAACAGGCCATCGTCAAGCGTCATGTCCTCGCCATACTGATCCTTGGCCTCCACATTGAGCGTGTTCAGGTCAAAGGTGTTCGCCGTATCATCATTATAGATGAGATTGGGAATCGTGCCGTTCACGGTCAGCGTATCGAGCTGCCGTTCGGGCAGAACCTGCAGCGGTACACGGTTGGATTCCGTGCCGTTCACTACGGCATAAATCTGATAGGTTCCCGGCGCGGTAAACTCGATGCTGCCCGTGGTTTCGTCAACCGTAATGTCATCGTTTGCTTCTGCATACCACTTGACCTTGCCGGTTACATCAAAATCGTTGCCGTCCTCGTCCTTAGCGGCCACGGTCAGACCCTTAACGTCGGCGGTGTTGCTGCCGTCGTTGAAGTAGAACGGCTCAAAGCTGCCCTCTACCGTAACCGAGGAAAGCACAACGGGCAGGATGGTCAGTTCAATCAGCTCGCTGTTGAAATCATCCGTTGTTTCGATCGTATTCTTCGGCTGATAGCGCAGGAACAGCTGTGCTCCGTCATTCGGCTTGAGCGCATTGAGGACGGGGTAGCCATTGCGGTTTGTCGTGACCTCGGCGTACTCCGAAGCGTCGTTCAGACCTTCGTCCACAACCGTCCATTCGCCGCTCAGGCGGGGATTGAAGCCGTACCAGTCCACGTCGTGTTCGTTTTTCGCCTCGACCTTGATGCTGTCCAGACGCAGGCTTTGCTGCTCGTACAGAGAAACCTGTTCAGTATCAGGCACCAGACGATCGAGCGCATAGATCGGGTACACCTTCTGGGGGGTGATGACGGTGTTCTTGGAGGTGTAGTGGAACGAACCGAAGTACGGTGCAACCGGCTGACCGGAGCACAGCTGATCGGCTGCCGTCTTGAATTCGCCCTGATACAGGCTGTTCATATCCAGACCGTCGGGGTCGTAGCCGGAGACAGTCCGATTCTGGATGCGGGCATCCAGATCCTCGATCGCACTTCTGCCGTTCCGGCCGAAGGTATACTGCTTAAACTCCCGTCCTTTCCAACTGTCCATCGAGACACCATTCCCCTTGGTTCGATGATAACCAGTAACCGAGAGGAGCATAGTCTTATACTTGATATACACCGCGCCGGTATAGGGGATGGTCGTTTTCAGGTCGGTCACATCGACATTGATGTCAATGCCCGTATGTGCCGGCAGCGGTACGGAGATGGTATCCGTAATGGACTGCGCGTAAGACTCCTCCTTGCTGCTCTCGTAGGTCTTTTCCATGCCATAGGAGTAGGAAAAACTCTGCTCCACCTTGGCGGTGGGCGAAAGCGCGGCCAGAACGGGCACGCTGAATTCGACGCCTACCGTGGTCTCCTCGGTCCAGTTCTGTGAATAGGTATTGGAGACCGTGGTCGAGGTCGTGGTGCTCTTTTTCATAGGTATAGCTTTTCTCGACCGTATTTTCAAAGTCGTTGCGGTTTTCCGCCGTTACCTTGTAGCTGTCCGAGCTGCCGCCCAGATTAAACTGATAGCCCTTCTGCTCGAGCGACGCCGTTGTGTCATCCGTCTCGATGGAAGGCGTTTCAAACCGGTTGGCAATACCCTGAATTTCAAAGTCGTAGAACGCCTGTACATAGTAGCCGTAGCCGGTACTTACATAAGAGTGATGGTCATCGCGTTCCCTCTCCGCTCTGGTAGAGACATAATAAACCGGGGTTTCTTCTTCCGGAAGGCTGTTCAAAACACCCGAGCCGTTCAGAACCGCGCTCTGGTCAACAACGCTGCTGACAGCATCCCGCAGACCCTTGGCTGTATACTGTACCTTCGCATAATCTGCCGCCGTCAGAGCGGTATACGGCTCATGATAGCCGTGTTCATTGGTGTCGTTATAGTATGTTTTAGGCAGAACATTGTTCGCAATATCCGCCCACTGCTCCGCAAATTCAGGATTCCGGATCATCTCCTGCAAAATCTGCTCCTGTGTGCCCGGCAGATTGTAGGTGTCCGAGGCATCAAAGATCTCCCAGTCGTTTTTGCCGTCACGGCTGCCCCGGCTGTTGGGGGCAGCACCCCTATACACATCGCCACCGCCAGCAGGCCGCACAAACCTCGCCGTCGTATCATCTGCTTTTTACTCATACCATTTTCCTCCTTTTTCTGTGGTGTTCCTGCTCGGCCATGGAAAACAGCTCGTTATGGCTCATCTCCACATCGCCAAAGCGGACAAAAATGCCGTTTGTCACCGCGCTGTTCCACACCTGCGGGTCGGAAAGTGACCGGAATCGGAATTTATCCAGATAGGGCTTCATATCCAGCAGCAGGCGGCTGCCGGAGATGAAATCGACCTGCAGAACGTGGTCGGTCAGCGGCTTGACTGACTGAATGTATTTCCGGTCCAAATGCGTACCTCCTCTCGCCTACACAAAATGAAAGGTTCACCGTACCTATAGGATACGGTGAACCTTTCAAAAACCATTCACAAGTTGTTAGTTTTTATCCGCAAGCAGGTTGAGCAGCAGCTTGCGCTTTGCGCGCGGCTCTCCTGCTATTTGCAGTCTGGTGTAAATTTGATTCACATACTGCCGGATACTGCCCTCGGACAGATACAGCTTTTCCGCGATCTCGCGGTTGTTCAGCCGCTGTGCCATCAGCCGGACAATCTCATATTCCCGCTCGGTCAGCGCAGACAGGGCTTCCGGACGGTCAAATCCGGCCTTTCGCCGCTCTGCGGCTTCTCCCAGTTCGATGATCTGCGCAACCATTCCGGTTTGCAGCCGCTCTGCTAGCAATGGCTTGAGATAGCGATAATTCTCCGCAAACGGAATGACAAAGCCGTCCGGTTCCGCGTCGGTCAGTGCCTGATCGAGCTGCGCCTGTGCCTCCGCATGCTTACCCAGCATTTCATACGCCGCTGCCGTCTGGATACGGATATGCATCGCGACCAGTGCATAGTGCATGCCTTCGCACACAGCAAGCAGTCTTTCGCTCCGGCCAACGACACGGGCGTAGTCGCCCTGTGCCAGACCGACCTGATTTTCGATCATCTCGACCATCGGCTTGCCCGGTGCAAGTGTATGCACGGTTGAAAGCCTGTGCGCGCGGAAAACCTCCGGAATCTTGTCGGTTTTGCCAAGCAAAGCGTAATAATACGCCGCAATCGCGTTCCATAGGTTCAGCCAGGAAGCATTGTGCTGCAGCAGCTCCGCGTGCCGCTCGGCAAGCGTGCAGTGATACTTCATCTCCGCAAACAGCGACAGCCGCCACGCCAGAAAATCGCAGCACAGCGCCATATTGGCCTGCCCGTTGTCCTGAATCCGGGCGCACGCGCTTTCGAGTTCGATATGTGCATCCGTTAAGCGTCCCTGCAGGAACGCCGCCTCGGCGCGCATGATGGTCTCTGCACCCTGCCCGTGGTTGCCCGTGATTTTGTAGTAATGGGGCATACACTCGTCCATCTCCGCAAGCTCGCTTTCGAGTTCTCCCGGTGCACGGTAGAACATCATCAGAACGGACGGCGAGCCAAAGGTCCAGCCGCCGCCGGACTGGATGCTGATTGCCTTCCGCGACATCTGCGCGCTGGCACTCCGGTGCAGGCGGCTCATGGCGCTGATATCGTTGTAGCAGAGGAAGCTCATGATGAGGTCGCATTCTCCCCGCAAATCGCCTTTTTCCTGTGCGGAAAGCGCTGTATTTTCGGAAATCGCCGTCAGCAGCAGCTCCTTCAGCTCCAGCATTTTCGGGATATTGCGCCAGTTGAACATACTGCGCATCAGCACCAGAATCGCCAGCGGATGGCTTGCGAGCACAGCTGCCGGGCATTCGTCCAGCGCTGCCAGCACTGCCTTCGGGTGCAGCGAGGAAAGCAGAATGCCTGCATCCTTCTGCAGCGTGCGCAGCATCGCATCGTAATCGCCGTTTTGCCGGTACTCGGTCATGGCATGCAGATACAGCCGATGATCCTCATACCAGATGCCGAGCCGCCCACGGTAGACGGTCTGCCGCTCCTTCGGCATGGACAGAAAGGTGTGCAGCGCGCATTCCTTGATCATGTGATGAAACCGGGAGGTCGCGCCGTCCGGCAGACGCTTGACAAACGCATTCTGCCCGGTCAGCGCAGCAAGCAGGTCCTCGGCGTGCGCGTCTGCCATGACGAACTGCGCCATTTCGACCGTAAATTCGTCGGCAAGTCCCATCACCGCAAGGAATTCCCGCTGTTTTTCGGGCAGCGGATCAATCATCGCAGCCGTAAAGATAGAGGAAATATCCGAATTCGGGTCCGGCAGCACACCGTGCTCGGAAAACATCCGCAGATTCAGATAAACCGCCGAAAACCATCCCTCGCTGTAATACAGCAGCGTATCTATCTGCTCATCGGAAAGCGCGGTTCCGCACCGCTTGGTATAGACCGCCAGCTCGGTATGGTTAAGGCGCAGCTGCTCCGTGCCGATCTGATACACCTTTCCGCCCAGCCGGACAAGCTCTGCCGCCGGCAGAAACAGGTCACGGCTGGCTAAAATCAGATGAACATTAGGCGGCAGCCGTCCGGCCAGCGCACACAGGAATCCGGGTGCGCGTTTGTCGGTCAGCAGGTGAAAATCGTCAATAAAAATATAGCAGGACTTCTCACCGGTCAGCGCATGACACAGATCGTCGATCAGCAGTCCGCCGCTCGCTCCGTCGGTCGGACAGTCGTATTCCCGCAGAAAGGCAAAGCCTGCACGCGCAAAAGGCGTCCTGCACACTTTTCCAGAAAATCGCAAGATTGCTCGAGTACACACTGATGCGCACAATGTACGGTGCTTCGGCTCCGTCACGTTCCGCGAGATACCACTCCACCGCCCTCGTTTTGCCGTATCCCATGGGTGCAACCACGGTCGTCATGGCACAGCGGGAGATCGGCCGCAGGCTCTCCTGCAGCCGCTCGGATATGTAGATCGTGTTCAGATTCCATTTCGATTTTGGCATGGCGCGCACCTCCGAATACTGTAATGTGCTCTCCTGTCCGTTGTACTGTCTAAATTATACTGGATTTCAGAGCGGGTGTAAACCGTGTATACTGTTAAGGCAGCGTGCATATATGTCCTCAATTTGCGCGTCAAACCGCTTTTCCGACCGGCAGTGTTACCAGAATTGTTGTTCCCGTATCTGCGCTCTGTTCAACACGCACTGTGCCGCCATGCAGCCGGACAATCTCCTGCACGAGCGCCAGTCCCAGTCCCACGCCGCCCATTGCGCGGCTGCGCGACTTATCCACGCGGAAAAACGGCTGAAAAGATGCTGTCTCGGTATTCCTCGGCGATGCCCGGACCGGTATCCCGCACGCGGATTGCCGCCTGACCGCCTTCCTGCTCGACAGACACTTCCACCGAACCGCCCGTGCGGTTGTACTTGATCGCGTTTTCTGTCAAATTGAACAGCAGCCGGTACAGCAGCGGGTCGCTGCCGGTGAGCTGCACATTTTCGCCTGTCTGCGTGAGCGTAATGCCGTTTTTCTGCGCCAGCGGCGTCAGATCGACCAGCACTTCCTCGGCCATCGGCGCAAGGTCGATGCAGTCCGTGCGCGGCACGGACTGCAGCTCGCTCATATCCAGCAGCGTGCGTACAAGGGCGCTCAGCCGCTCGAGCTGTTCCTGCTCAAAGCGCAGCAGCGCGGCTGTTTCGGCATCCATCTGCGGATGCTCCGCCGCAAAAAGCTCGAGCCGTGTCTGTATGAGCGCCAGCGGCGTGCGAAGCTCGTGCGCGGCGTTGCCGGTAAACTGCCGCTGCGTGTCAAAATGACTGCGCCAGACGGTCGAGCATGGCGTTAACCGACCGGCTCAGCTGCCGGAACTCGGCGGTCGTGTCCTCGGACAGGCGGGTGTCGGTAAGGCTTTCCTCGTTGATCTGCCCGGTCTGCCGCGCAAAATCGCCCAGCGGCTTGAGCGCCCGTCCGCTGACGAAATACGCGATAACGGCGCTCAGCAGTGTCACCAGCGCGGTGATGCACCAGCCTATGCGCTCGAAACGCACCTTTTCTGCACTCACCTGCTGAGAAAAGCCGCTGAAGAACGCCTGCATATTCTCTTGGGGTATCTCAATGGTCATTTCCTGCTGGTTTCCCGTTTTGTACTCCACCACAAAGCCGTTCAGCGCATCCATGCTGTCCGAGCCGGAGTAAAACAGCAGCAGATTCAGGCTCACACACGCCGCCGCGATAAGCAGCGCGGTCAATAGCGTAATGCGCCACTGGACAGAAATTCGTTTGCTCATTCGCCCGCTCCGATCTCGTAGCCCTGTCCGATCTTATTGCGGATCGGGTCGTATCCCAGCGCCGCGCGCAGCTTTTTCGCAGCATGGAGATGTGTACGCGGATGGAATTGCTGAAGCTGTCCACGCTGCTGTCCCAAACGTGCTCGATGAGCTCCTCCTGACTGACCGGCCGCCCGCGATTGAGCAGCAGATATTCCAGAATGCCGCTCTCCTTGCGCGTGAGCGAAAGCGTCTGTCCGTCTGCCGTGGCCGTGCGGCTGCGGGTATCAAACGTCAGACCGCCGCACCGCAGGCACACATCCTGCTGGACGAACCGGCGGCGCGTCAGACTGCGCACACGCGCTTCCAGTTCCTCTAAATGGAACGGTTTGGACAGATAATCGTTTGCACCGGCATCCAGTCCGTCCACCTTGTCGGAAATTTCGCTTCGCGCCGACAGTATGAGCACGCCGGTTTCCTGATCGTGCTCCCGCAGGGTACGCAGCACCGTCATACCGTCCACCTTAGGCAGGTTAAGGTCGAGCAGCACCAGATCGTATCGCTCCACCGCCAGCAGCTCGAGCGCCGCCTCCCCGTCAACACAGGTGTCCGCCTCATAACCGGACAGGCGCAGTTTTTTCGCAATATCTTCGCACAGATCACGCTCGTCCTCTATCACTAAAAGCCGCATGAGCTTTCCTCCTTTGCATTTTCATACCTTTTATTATACCAGACAGGGATAAAATTTGTGTTAATGAAATCTGTTGCAAAAAATTTTTGTTTTTAAGCACCTTAACACAGATTTTATCTCCCGTGCGGTATACTGGTGTCAACAACTTCGAAAGGGGCATAACGATGCTGAAGCACAGAACCGCCGCCCAGCTCTTCCTGCTGGCAGTCGGCATTGCAATGATCGGGTTCGGCCTGTGGAGGGCGAAGCCGATACGGTATTATCAAAGGCGATCCGCCTGTGTATGGAGTGTGTTGGCATTGGATAAGAAAATATTCCGGTTTTAGCCCGCTTTCGCGGCTGGATACAGGCAGTAGCGGCTCTGCTGACCAATATCCACCTGCCGAATTTTTGCAGGGCAAATTATATCAGGGCGGCGGCAAGGCGGTCTGCGTGCCCGGCCTGAACTGCTATTCCTGTCCCGGCGCGGCGGGCGCGTGCCCGATCGGGGCGTTTCAGGCGGTGGTCGGCTCGTCCAAATTCCGCTTTTCGTATTATATCACCGGCATTCTGATCCTGCTCGGCGTGCTGCTCGGGCGGTTCATCTGCGGCTTTCTGTGCCCGTTCGGCTGGCTTCAGGAGCTTCTTCACAAGATCCCCTCGCCCAAGCTCTCCACCAAGCGTCTGAAGCCGCTGCGATATCTGAAATACGCCGTGCTGCTCATCATGGTGGTGCTGCTGCCCGTACTTGTCACAAACGAGCTCGGCATGGGCGACCCGTTCTTCTGCAAGTACCTGTGTCCGCAGGGCGTGCTCGAGGCGCGCTGCCGCTGGCGGCGGTCAACTCCGGCATCCGCGCCGCGCTCGGCGCACTGTTTACCTGGAAAGCAGCCGTTCTGCTAACCGTTATCGTGTGCAGCGTGCTGTTTTACCGCCCATTTTGCAAGTGGCTCTGCCCGCTGGGGGCCTTTTACGCGGTCATGAACCGTGTATCTCTTTTCCAGATGCGGGTGGACACCGATAAGTGCGTATCCTGCGGTGCATGTGCCAAAGCCTGCAAAATGGATGTGGACATCACCAAAAACCCCAATCATGCCGAGTGTATCCGCTGCGGTATGTGCATGAAAAGCCTGCCCGACCGATGCTATCTGCTACCGCTACGGTCTGGGCGATAAAACCCAAACGACTGACAAAGGAGAAACTATCTAATGAAAAAGAATCGACTGATCGCATTTGCCCTGTCCGTAAGCCTGCTGCTCGGCGCATCCGCCTGCGGCAAACCGGCAAAAACCGTCTCCGAGCTGATAGCGGAGGAAAACGCCATCCTCGACCAGCACCAGGAACTGTGGACAACGGCTCTGAATTCGCTCGACAAGGACAATCTGTCGCAGAGCACCCAGAGCACCAACTACGCTGATGTACTCGATCTTGCGATTAAAAACGTCAAGGACCAGCTCTCGGACGAGGACTACAAGACGCTGACCGACGATGCCGCTAAGGTCCGCAAGCTGGAGGACCAGCTGCGGGAACTTCCGCCCGAGGAAGGCACCACCACATCCGCCAGCGGCGCGTTCCCCGCTTTCGAGGGCAAAGATCTGGACGGCAACGCTGTGGACAGCAGCTTGTTCGCTGACAACGCGTTTACGGTCGTGAATTTCTGGTTCAGCGGCTGCAAGCCGTGCGTGGCTGAACTTGGTGATCTGGACAAGCTGAACCAGACCGTCAAGGCGCAGGGCGGCGAGGTTATCGGCATCAATACGGAAACGCTCGATGACAATGCGGATGCCATTGCTACCGCTAAACAGATTCTGCAGACCAAGGGGGCATCCTACCGCAACATTACCTTTGCATCCGGCAGCGAGGCAGGCAAGTTTGCACTGAACATCATGTCATTCCCGACCACCTATGTTATCGACCGGAACGGAAAAATCGTCGGTGAACCGGTACTCGGCGGCATCACGAACGAAAACAGCATGAAGCAGCTGCAGGAGAATATTGACACCGCGATTGCAAACGACGGAAAATAACACCCGAGTGTGATTGCCGCTGCAATCTGTATCATAAACATACACAGCGCAGATTGTGCTAAGAAAGGCAACGGAGATTGGCAGAACCAAGTAAACGCCAAAGAGAAAAGCCGCAGACTTTCGTCTGCGGCTTTTGCGTGCCTGCGGAAATATCCACGAAGATATGCACAAACCTGTGGATAAATTTGAGGACGGAACTTTTCCCTGTTTCTCCTATATGGTTACCTAAAGCACCAACGCCTCGCTCTGCTCGATCTCAATCCCGCAGTCCACGATAACCGTCTGATACTGCGCGTAAACTTCAGCTTCCATGCGCCACGCGATGCCGCATCCAGTGGACAGTCTGCGCGAGGACAACTCGGGCAGCAAGCAGGAAACACTGTATTTCCTTCAAAATCACGGTCTGTCGCTTGATGAACTGAATGTCATTGCCGTCATGGATGACGCGGCAGCGCTCAAGCGGTGCATCGCACTGGGCATGGGCATTTCCATTCTGTCGCGCGCAACTGTGCAGACCGATGCACAGCAGGGACGGCTGCTGCTGTTCCCCCACGTCGGACAGTCAGCGTTCCTGCGCCGGCTGTACATTGTGTATCCGTCCATACGACGTATGTCCGAGCAGGCTATTCACTTTCTGGATTTTATAAAAAGGTATTATCGGATCGGATAACAGCCGTGCTGTCCGGCTTGACACAGCCAATCGAGCAGGAGTCTCTCCTGCATAGAAAGCCGGCCTCCCGCACCACCGTGCGCGTACCGACCGGTACACGGCAGTCCCTATCCGCAAGGTCAAAACCGGCAAAGCGTATTTCTTAAATTTACCGGGTATGGTCTTGACAACCGAAGCAATCTGCGAGAACATTATTGCGATAACTATCTTGTTCATGCTGATGCATTCTTTGCGTACAGCGGTGTGTCCTTATGCTTTCGATTACAGATCTAATCATTGTACCGATCGCACTTGCTATGCTCGTACTTTCTGATAAAAAGCCGGAAATTGTGGAGGAATATAATCATGTCAAAAGATGAATATTTGATTACCGATGCGCCCCTGAAAGCGCTGACGGTTTTTGCCATGCCGATGATCCTCGGCAGCTTTTTTTCAGCAGGTATACAATATGGCTGACTCCATCATCGTCGGTCAGTTTGTCGGCTCCTCCGCACTGGCGGCGGTCGGCGCCTGCGCTGCCCTGACCAATGTTTTCATTTGTGTGGCGCTGGGTGCCGGTGTCGGTGCAGGCGTGCTCGTAAGCCGCTATTTCGGCGCCAGAGAGTATGGAAAAATGAAAACCATTGTATCTACCTCCCTGATCAGCTTTTTACTTCTGAGTATCATCCTGGGTATCTTTGGCTTTTGCTTTTCCCATGCGATGATGAGCGGATTACAGACCCCTGCCGATATTCTGGAGAAGGCGGTACTGTACTTGCGGGTCTATTTTGTGGGTTTTCCGTTTTTGTTCATGTATAACATTCTCTCTACCATGTTCACATCCATCGGTGAATCGAAAATTCCACTGGGACTGCTGATCTTTTCATCAATCCTGAATATTGTTATGGATCTCTGGATGGTAGCAGGTCTGGGGCTCGGCGTGTTCGGTGCCGCCCTTGCAACTTTGATCGCACAGGGCATTTCGGCTGTGCTTTCCTTTTTGATTTTTTTTAATCGGATGCGGCGGTATAAGAGTACCTTTTCCTGGTTTGACGGGCGGGAGCTGTGTTCCATGCTTCAAATTGCTGTTCCATCGGTTCTCCAGCAGTCTACCGTGTCTATCGGTATGATGATCGTACAGGCAGTTGTAAATCCCTTCGGCACGCAGGCACTCGCAGGGTATGCGGCGACAATGCGGGTAGAGAATGTTTTTTCTCTGATTTTCGTATCTATCGGGAATGCGGTTTCGCCATATGTATCCCAGAATCTTGGCGCAAACAAACCCCAGCGTATCAAAAAAGGCTACCGCGCTGCATTAGTGCTGGATGTGTGTTTTGCAGCCATTGCCTTCATTGTGATTGAAACACTCCACACGCAAATTTCCTCGCTGTTTCTTGGTAAAGACGGAACAGACCTGGCCTACCAGGTATCTGGGGATTATATGAGATGGCTTGGCTATTTCTTCCTCTTTATGGGAATCAAAATGGCGACTGATGGAGTTCTTCGCGGACTGGGGATCATGCGGCCATTTCTCATTGCCAATATGGTAAACCTTGCGATTCGCCTGTCTGTGGCGTTGATCTGTGCTCCGCGCTTTGGTATTGCATTTGTCTGGCTTGCCGTGCCGGCAGGCTGGCTTGCCAACTTCCTGGTTTCCTATGCGGCACTCAGAAAATCCTGGCCGACTGAAAAAGTGGTGTCATCTCAGTAAATCCGGATTTACCGAAAATCTGAAATCCTTCGGAACGGCATCTGAAATAATTAACAGCGCGGTAAATCAAAACAGTCTGCGTCCTGTGCACAGTCCGGGATTGAACTGCACCCCATCTGTCAGGCAGTATGACATACTGTCTGACAGATGGGGTGCTTTATTATGTTAAGAGAAAAACCGAAACTTACTCTCCAATCTTCGCTCTCAACTCTTACGCTTTGCACAGTCAGTCGATAATCTTAATACTCTCAATAACCGGCTGATTTTCCGGCTTAACCGTACCGTTATCGTCCTCGACCGGCGTATTATCGCAGATTTCATCCACAACATCCATGCCCTTGGTCACATAGCCGAAGCAGGCGTACTGACCGTCGAGATAGGTGCTGTCCTGCTGAACGATGAAGAACTGCGAGGATGCGCTGTCCGGGTCGCTTGAGCGTGCCATCGAAACCGCACCGCGCGTGTGCGACAGCTCGTTCTCCACGCCGTTCTCCGAAAACTCGCCCTTGATGGTGTTCTCCGAGCCGCCGGTGCCGTTGCCCAGCGGGTCGCCGCCCCCTGCATCATAAAGCCGGTAATAATGCGGTGAAAGGTCAGTCCGTCGTAAAACCGTCGTTTGCCAGGTCCATAAAGTTCTGAACCGAGATAGGCGCTGCATCGCCGTCCAGCTCGATGTCGATCGTGCCGTGGTCCTTGATGGTGATCTGTGCATGGTGCTGACCGATGGACTGTGCGGTCTCCTCAGCGGTCGTCTGCTGCGAGTTATCGCTCGTGTCGGTGGCATCATCCGTCGAGGTCTGCGCGCCTGATTTGCCGCCGCAGGCGGTCAGAACCAGCATCGCCAGCAGACCAAAAAGCAAAAATGTACGTTTTTTCATGTGAAATTCTCCTTTTTTTAGACAATACCGCATCATTGAACAAGAGCGATTTGCGCGTAAATTTTGCGTTCTGATTAAGCGCGGGTTTGCAGCAATACTTTGTGTATTGCAAAAATCCGCAACGACATCAGAGCGTAAAATTTCCGCAAAGCGCCGCAGCTTTAATTGTACGGTGTTGCCTTATATCCTGAACGGGTGGAATATGAAAATGTTCCCGCGGTACTCCCCTATTATACGGTACTGAGAACGCGAAAACCAGTGTTTTTTCGGTGTCTGCAAAAAAATGCACCGCAGAATTGCGGTGCATTTTCTATCAAATAATACTGTATAGAGCCGATTCCTGCACAAACCGTGTAGTTCCGCGACAGGTCATAGCTTACTTCATAATGTCCTTGTCGTGGGCCGCCTTGGCAACCAGACCGGACAGCGCCAGCAGCGCGCGATCAGGTTCGGGAATACCATCAGGCCGTTGAACAGGTCGGACAGGGTTCCATACCAGATCAACATGCAGTGCGGAGCCGATCACGATGCAGATAACAACGATAGCAGCATAAACCTTAACAGCCTTGTGGCCGAACAGTGCCTTTACGTTCTGCTCACCGAAGAAATACCAGCCGATGATGGTAGAGAACGCGAAGAACAGCATGCAGATCGCAACAAAAGCCATGCCTGCCGAGCCAAGCGAAGCCTTGAAGGCCGCCTGTGCCAGCTCGGTGCCCTGCAGACCGTCCGGTGCACCCGGATTGAGCATGCCCGAGGTCAGGATGACCATAGCGGTCAGCGTCAGTACGATAAAGGTGTCGATAAATACGGAAACGATAGCAATTTCGCCCTGATCCTGCGGACGGTTTACCTTTGCGAGCGCATGTGCGTGCGGCGTAGAGCCCATGCCGGCCTCATTCGAGAACAGACCGCGTGCAACGCCGTAGCGCATTGCCTGACGAACCGTGATGCCTGCAGCGCCGCCGAGGATAGCCTGCGGGTCAAATGCTGCAACAAAGATGGACTTGAATGCCGGAATGATCGCTGCATGATTGATGCACAGGATAACAACGCAGCCAGCCATGTAGAACAGCGCCATGATCGGAACGACCTTCTCGGTAACGGATGCGATACGGCCTACGCCGCCGAGGAAGATGAACGCTGCAATAATCGCGCAGATGATGCCGACAACGATCATCGGTGCGCCGAACGCGGTGTTGAACGCGACGCTGATCGAGTTTGCCTGTACCATGTTGCCGGTAAAGCCCAGTGCAAAGATAATGGCAACCGAGAAGAAGCCGGCGAGGAACTTGCCGAATTTACCGGTAAAGCGTGCGCGGATGTAGTAGATCGGACCGCCGGTAACGTGGCCCTTGTCGTCCGTGGTCTTGTACTTCTGCGCGAGAACCGCCTCGCCGTAGATGGTGGACATGCCGAAGAATGCACTCAGCCACATCCAGAAAATCGCGCCCGGGCCGCCGGAATACAGTGCGGTAGCCGCGCCTGCAATGTTGCCGGTGCCGACCTGCGCCGCGATCGCGGTGGTCAGCGCCTGGAACGGACTCATGCCGTCCTTGCCAGCCTTCTCACCGTTGAGCGAGAAAATGGCCGAACAGATGCTTCCAGCCTGCGCCGAACTTACGCACCTGAATGAAGCGCGTGCGGATGGTAAACACGATGCCGGTTCCGACCAGAAGGTACAGCAACAGGCCGTTCCACACGACGTTGCTGATTCGGCTTACCCAGTCTGCCAATACTTCCATTGTCATTTTACATACCCCTTCTTTGTTTTGCGGCAAACAAAAAGCCGAACCCAATCAGCATCGGGTTACGGCTCCAAAGAAACGGAAAGACAGCAAACAGACGGTACATCCTGCACCGTGAGAAAACATTTGCTGTGGTTCCGCGGAACTTATTTTTTATATCCTAACGTCTATAAAAACAGGTTCATCTCTGTCCTTTTGCCTGAGAGATTGGCACGCAAACCCCTTTTTGCGCGCGTTGCACCTTCGGCAGTCCCCTTTGAGGAACGTTCTCCAGAGCCACATCCATTTACAGTCCTCATCCGGAAATCCGGACGCCTGAGAGTTTTGCTCCTTCGGCAAGTCTTTGACTTTTTTCCTGCAAACTTCGTTTGTCGCGTATGTAGTTTATGGATTCAGTGTAACACCGTGACAACATTCTGTCAATGTCAATCAAGATATTCGTGAAAGTTTGTGAAAAACGGCGAATTTCTTGACAACCTATGCTATAATAGATAGGCTATACTGGTAGTATTATTGGTAAATCCAAGTAATCAACAGCATCCCTCGAAAGGAGGAACTTTACATGAATGATGCTTTGCAGCAGCTTCTCGACAGGCTGACGGCTCTGCTGGCGGAAAAACCGCTCATCGGGGCGTGGTACACAACCGTTGTGCGCTTCGTGTTCCCGCTGCTGGCGCTGATGATCCTGGTCGGCGCGATCCGCTCGCTGTGGAAGGTCAAACACCCGGACGAGGTCTGGGGCTATCTGGGCATGGCAAACGGCGTGCGCCTGCCGCTGACCCACTGGGAAAATATCATCGGCCGCGCGCCCGCGTGCGACGTGCAGCTCGAATACCCCTCAGTGTCCCGCCAGCACGCCGCGCTCATCCGCGAGGATGACGGCAGCTGGACGATATACGACCTCGGTTCCAAGGGCGGCATCAAGGTAAACGACCTGCCGGTGGACGAGTATGCGCTCGTCGAGGACGGCGACACGGTCACCTTTGCGGGCATTCCCGCTATCATGGAGCCCATTACCGCTGAGGAAAAGCGTGCACAGATGGCCGAGCGCCGCGTGGAGGGCCGGCCGGCCGGCATGTGGGGCTCGCTTGTACTGCTGACGCTGTTCCAGATCCTCACCGGTCTGCAGCTCATTATCGCGCAGGGCGACAAGGCAACCACCACCATTCCGCTCACCTTTTTTTTGTCTTTACGGTAATCTGCTGGGCGTATTTCATCGTCATGCGCCTGTTCCGCCGCATCGGCTTTGAAATGGAGACGATAGCGTTCTTCCTATGTACGCTGTCACTCGCCGTCACCGGCTCGACCGTGCCGGACGAGCTGCCCAAGCAGCTGATTGCGATTTTGATGGGTCTTGCCATCTTTATCGTGCTCGGCTTCTTCCTGCGTGACCTGACCCGGGCGCAGAAGGTGCGCTGGTTTATGAGCGCAACGGCAGTCGGACTGCTGGCTATTACACTGCTGATCGGCTCGTCGCAGGGCGGCGCGAAGGCATGGCTGCGTCTCGGTCCTCTGTCTCTGCAGACCTCGGAAATTGCGAAAATCTGCTATATTTTCGCCGGTGCCGCAACGCTCGACCGCCTGTTCAACAAGCGCAACCTGTGGATGTTCATCGGCCTGACCGCTATCTGCGGCGGCTGTCTCGCACTGCAGAACGACTTCGGCACCGCACTTGTGTTCTTCGTGACGTTCCTCGTTATCGCGTACCTGCGTTCGGGCGATTTCGCCACCATCGGCCTTGTGTGCGCCGGCTGCTTCGGCGCGGGCATGGTCATGCTGACCATCAAGCCGCACGTTGCCGCTCGATTTGCCTCCTGGGGACATATCTGGGAGGACGTGTACGACAAGGGCTTCCAGCAGACACATACGCTGACCGCAGCCGCCTCCGGCGGCATGATCGGCGTAGGCGCAGGCAAGGGCTGGCTCTCGAATCTCCCTGCCGCGGATACCGACATCGTGTTCGGCATGCTTTGTGAGGAATGGGGTCTCGTCATTGCCGTGCTGACCATCCTGTGCATCATTACGCTGGCCGTGTTCGCTGTCCGCGCCTGCCGTGCCGGACGCTCTAGCTTTTACACCATCGCCGCATGCGCGGCCACCAGTCTGCTGGTGTTTCAGACCTGTCTGAATGTATTCGGTGCGGTCGATATTCTGCCGCTCACCGGCGTTACGCTGCCGTTCGTATCCAACGGCGGTTCGTCCATGCTGTCGGCATGGGGTATGCTCGCCTTTTTGAAGGCGACTGACACCGACAGAATGCATCGTTCGCGGTTCGTCTGCCCAGCCGCCGCGAGCTTAGAGGGGAGGAGTAACCATGCGGAAAATTGAAAACGCAGTATTTTCTGTCTGATCCTTGCCGCGCTGCTCGGTCTGGGTCTGGCGTTCTTCTGCTTTCAGTTTGTCGTGGACGGCGGTGACTGGGCCTCCTACCCGTACAACCGTCATCTCTATAACAACGCCGGTCAGCTGAAAGGCGGCACCATCCTTGACCGGGACGGTGATATGCTGTCCACACTCGACGAGGACGGCAACCGCATCTACAACGATGACGCAACCGTCCGGCGCGCCACACTGCACGCCGTCGGCGACAAAAAACGGCAACATCGGCGCGGGTGCGCTCACCTCGTTCGCGGATAAGCTGTCCGGCTACAATCTGCTCACCGGCGTATATTCTCCGCTCGGCACCGGCAACAGCCTGTATCTGACGATTGATGCCTATTTGAACAATGTCGCCTATCAGGCTTTGAACGGAATGAACGGAACGGTTGGCATTTATAACTATAAAACCGGCGAAATTTTGTGCATGGTGTCCACACCGACGTTCGATCCGGCCAATCCGCCGGACATTGCGGCGGACGATCCCGCGTGGGACGGCGTTTACGTCAACCGCCTGCTGTCCGCGAACTCGATTCCGGGCTCCATCTTCAAGGTTGTGACCATCAACGCCGCTATCGAGAACATCCCCGACCTGTTCCAGCGCAAGTGGACGTGCACCGGCTCGGTCAACATCGGCGGCGAGGAAGTCACCTGCCCGCACGCTCACGGCGAACAGGATATCGAGGAAGCGCTCGCCAACTCGTGCAACGGTGTGTTCGGTCAGCTGGCTGTCGAACTCGGCGGCGAAACCATGCAGAAATACGCGGATGCCGCCGGGCTTACCAAGTCCATCAAGGTGGACGGCATCCAGTCCTCGGTCGGCAAGTTTGATTTCTCGGGCAATGACAATCAGCTGGCGTGGTCGGGTGTCGGTCAGGGTCAGGATACCCTGTGTCCGATCAACATGCTCCAGTATATGGGCGCGATCGCCAACGGCGGCAAGGCTGCCGTGCCGCGTCTGATCGAAAAAATCTACCACGGATTACGGCCTGCCGACCGGCATTTACTACCCGCATAAGTCGGCGCAGCTGATCGACGAAAAAGACCGCGGGTACCATTGCGGATATGATGCACAACAACGTCATAGAGACCTACGGTCAGGATCGTTTCCCGGGCATGGATATCTGTGCCAAGTCGGGCACCGCCGAGGTCGGCGCGGATAAGTCACCGAACGCGTGGTTCACCGGCTTCCTGCGCGACGAGGCTACGCCGTATGCTTTCATCATTCTCGTCGAGAACGGCGGCGGCGGCTCGTCGGTTGCCGGTACAGTGGCTTCGCAGGTGTTGCAGGCTGCGGTAGAAAAAGCCTACTAATGCTGTCGCGGAACTACAGTTCCGTCGACAAGAGGAACGGACCGCAGGCCGTTCCAAAGTCGTCCGAAAGTTCCTATATAGAAACTTTCTCCCTCTTTGCTCTCATTAAATGTTTTTTAGGGATAGAGGCCTACGGGCTGGCATTTGCAATGCAAACGCTATTTTTATACGCGCTTACGCGCGATAATTTTACTTGGTGCAGTGCAGGGATTGGACGCAAACAAATCAGTGGTCTGAATTGACGATTAAGGAGAGAAAATCATGGCGCAAAGCACCGAAATACTCCCTAACGGACTGCAATTATTACAGGACGATCGTTTTTTAAGCTCGGACAGGACAGCGTGCTGCTCAGCGCGTTCGCCAAGAGAGACGCAATGCCAAACTGCTCGACCTCGGCTGCGGCACGAGGCGCTCTGGCGCTGCTCGTATGGCGGCCCGACCTCAAGATTACCGGACTGGAACTGCAGGACGGCCCGCTCGACCTGTTCCGGCAGTCCATCGCGGTAAACGAGCTGGAAAACGTAACCGCTCTGCAGGGCGACCTCCGGCAGATGCGCACGCTGCTGCCGCACGGCAGTATGGATTACGTTATCTGCAACCCGCCGTATTTCGACCGCAACGCAGGCGCGAATGCGCCGACCGCCGAAAAGCGCACCGCAAGGCAGGACGCGACCTGTTCGGTCGAGGAACTGGCGGTTGCGGCCTCGTTCGTGCTGCATACCGGCGGCAAAGCCGCGTTCGTATTCCGGCCGGAACGGCTGTGGGTGCTGCTCGAAGCGCTCTCGCGCGTGCGGCTCGTGCCGAAAAAAGAATGCGGTTCGTGCACCAGAGCGTGCAGGCCGCGCCAAGCGTCGTCATGGTCGAGTGCCGAAAAGGCGGCAGTGCGGAAGGACTTGTTGTTGAGCCGCCGCTGATCGTTGAGAGTGATGAATATTTCCGTATTTACGGAATTGAGCATTGAAAATGGAGAATCAGCGCTATCCTTGCGCGAGTTCCGTCCGCGCTGCGCTGAGACGCGCAATGCGCGATGATTTAATTCGTAATTCGGCACCATGTGCCGCACCTTCATTTTCCATTATCCATTCTCCATTTAAGAAATTCCGGAGGGATTGAATTGTCTACATTATACTTAGTCGCAACGCCGATCGGCAACCTGAGTGATTTATCGCCGCGGGCACGCGAGGTGCTTAGCACGGTGGATTTCATCGCGGCAGAGGACACCCGCGTGACGCAAAAAGCTGCTTAACGCCTGCGAATTGCCCAAAAAGCCGATGATCTCGTACTACGAACACAATCGCCGCGCACGCGGTGAAGCGGTTTTGGAGAAGCTGCTCGCCGGTGAGACCTGTGCGCTCGTAACCGATGCTGGCACGCCTGCGGTTTCCGATCCGGGTGAGGATCTGGTCGCGCTGTGCGCCGAGCACGATGTACCCGTTATCCCGATTCCGGGCTGCTGTGCGGCGGTCTGCGCGCTGGCGGCATCCGGTCTGCCGACCGGACGCTGGTGCTTTGAAGGCTTTCTGTCGGTCAACAAAAAGGCCCGCAGAGAGCACTTGGACACTCTGCAGGGTGAAAAACGCACGATGATCTTCTACGAAGCACCGCACAAGCTGTGTACAACGCTGCGCGACTTGCGCGACGCCTTCGGCGGCGACCGCCGGCTGTCACTCTCGCGCGAGCTGACCAAGCTGCATGAGCAGACGCTCCGCATGACGCTCGACGAGGCGGTTGCCTACTTTGACGTCAACGCGCCGCGCGGCGAGTTCGTGCTCATTCTCGAGGGTGCGCCGGACGAGCCGGAGACCGAGCAGGACGAGGCCGAGCGTCTTGCCTCTGCCGCCGAGGCGGTCCGCCGCCGCATGGAGCAGGGCCAGACCCAGAAGGACGCGGTCAAGGCAGTTTCCGCCGAAACCGGCGTAAAGAAAAACGCGCTGTACCGCTATGTGCTCGATCACGAAGAATAACGAAAAAACCGTTGCTTTGGCAACGGTTTTTTCGTTTTCTGCACTTATTTTTGATGTTTCGGGCAGCCGCTGCGGCAGCAATGTCCGCGTCCGAGGCACTGCGCATGCCGTTCGCACAGCGCAACATCGCCGCCCTCGATCACCAGTCGTTTGCCGTTTACAAGGCAATCCGCCAGCTTGCGGCGAGCATTGTTGTAGATCAGCTGCACCGTTGTGCGGGCCACGCCCATCTGCGCGGCAGCCTGCTCCTGCTGCAGATTTTCCAGATCCATCAGACGGATGGCTTCATATTCATCCAGCGTCATTTGCACGCACTCTGTCGTACTTTCCTGCGGGGAAAACTCGCTGAACGTCGGCAGACCGCAGATTCTGCGGCACTTTCTCGGTCTCGGCATGAATTATTCGTGACAGTGACCGCCGCAGCCGTGGCTGCCGCAGGAATGGCCTTCGCCGTGGTCATGGTGCGTGCAGTGTACATTGGGATCAAACGCCAGCGTACCGTTCAGGAACGCCTGCACTGCCTCATCGGCATTGCCCTGCACACCGCCGATCAGACGGATGTTGGCCTCCGCAAGCGCTGCCTGTGCGCCGCCGCCAATGCCGCCGCAGATCAGCGTATCCACGCCGAGCTGTGCCAGCAGGCCGGCCAGCGCACCGTGACCGCTGCCGTTAGTATCCACCACCTGTGTCTGCAGCAGCTTGCCGCCGGATACCTCGTACAGCTTAAACTGCTCCGTGTGGCCAAAATGCTGGAAAACCTCTCCGTTTTCATAGGTAACTGCGATCTTCATAACCATTTCCTCCGAATTATTTCTGGCATATGTCAATAACGTTACTTATAGTCTATCACGTTTTCGGCATATGTCAATAATAAGTGTTGGCATACCGCAATTCCATTATTATAGGCAGCAGACGCCGATATCCGGATAGCAAAAACCCTTCCGAAAATAGGAAGTGTTTTGCCTTGTGTTGACAGAAAAGATGCGTTCAAAGCGCTAAAGGTGAAAAAATCTGCTGTTTTTCAAATTAAGTATTGGCACTCATATCCTCTCACACACCTCAATTAAACTTTTCGCATAGTCAAACGCCTTTATTATAACCGTTTGCTTGTTGACGAATAGTACAAAGGTCACAGCGTATAGAGTGATCTCTGCCAACAAAAACGCAGTTGTGATGGACTGCATCCTCATACAGTGATCCGCTGTTCATAAACTGACGGATCACCTGTGCGGCGATGCCGCGTTTGCGAAGATAAGCGAATACGCGGCGGTCATCGGCATTGCGCGGTGGCAATGCAAACTCTTTTGGCGGCTCGTCCTGCTTGGTGACTGGTTTTGTTTTGACAGGAGCGTCTCTGGCCTTGCCTTGAAAGGTCAGCAGGTACTCTACTGCCTCCGGAAAAGACTGGTTGCAGAAATGCTGTAGGAAAGTGATCGCGTCGCCGCCGATGCCTTGAGAGTAGCGGAACCATGTGCGTCGGTTCTTGAATCTCCGCGGTAGTATGGAAGCGTCCCACGCGCTTGACCTGATAGCCGAGGTGGGAGAGCAGCTCCGGCAGGTCCGTTTCTCTGGCGATCTGCATTTCTGTGTCTGTGAAGCGATTTCTGATCTCGCTTGCCATAATGCGTGTCTCCTTTCTGATGAAACGCAAAAAGCCGCCCTGGGCATCTGATGATCTCAGATGCCCAGGGCGGCTTTCTCCATGTGTGATTTGTTTTTTACTTCGGCGTTTGCGGACTTACACGGCGCTTTCTTCTCAGGGGTGTCCGTATCCGCAGTGTCTGCTTTATCGGCCACACAGAGCGTGATAGGAGACTACGTGGGGTATAAAAGGAAGCAGGAAGTCTGTTTCCGAAGAAGCAGGCTTCCTGCCCTATGTGCTGCTTATGACGCGCTGTCCAACGGGTTTGGGCGGTATCCATCCATAAGTTCATCATTTTCCATAATGAAGGGACGTGTCGTATCCTGGCCCCATGCGGTATCGTATTTTTCCATCAGATAATCGCTCAGTTCGGTTCTATTCTGAATCTTTACAAGGCGGTACGGCTCCTGAAAGGCGACCTTTTCAATGAAGTACAGGCTCCCGTCCTCTGCCGGCAGTAATACGCCCACGTGCCCGATGAACAGCGTATTGTCCGTATCCGAAAATCGGTCATGGAGGACAACGGAGATCAGACGGGCGGAACTGTCCTCAAAGGAAATACCGCGCTCCGACCAGCCCGTCTGAAGCGCTTTGACCTGATCCGCCGCCTCCGTGGTATCTGCGGCAGTTACCGGTGCGAACAATGCGCAGAACTTGGATGTGCTGTCCCCGCAGAGAACGGCGGAATCTGCGGCCAGCGTTTCAAGATCCATAAAGAGGGAGTCCTCGCCCTGCGTTTCCGGCTGATCTACCCGGCGGTGACGAACTCACCGAACAGACTGAAGGCCGTGATCCGGCAGTTATAGCCGGGGAAGCTGCCGTTCTTCTCCGTCCACAGATCTTGCATCTCATAGGGGTCATATCTGGTGGCGGTCGGCGCGGCGCTTTCAAAGCCGTCCGTCAGCCATTCGCTCTTGACGCTGGCATTGAACTGATCCACGCGGTCCAGCAACAGCTTCGTTCGGGTCTCATCCGCATTGGCATCTGCAAGCGCTTCGGTGAGCAGCCTGCGCGAGTCCGCGTCCGTCAGATTGGAGTACGTTACGGTTTCCAGCGGCGGCTGCGCTGAATCTGGCTCGGCTTGCTGCCCACAGCCTGAGAGTGCCATGGGAGGAAGCTGACCACCAGAAGCGTGGTCAGGGAATTTCGTTTCAGTTTCATAATTGATTTTGCCCTTCCTTTCATCGATCCTTGCGGGACAAAGCTGAACCTGCCGCACGGAACACTTAATATGGTAACCGACTCAGCAGGAAAAGTCCATATCGAGTATAATGTTTTCTTTTCAATAGGTTATGGAGTCCACTTCAGATTATGTGTCCGCCTCCCACCTGATAGGAAAAGCCGCTGCCTCACACGCCAGAAGAGGGGTGGGTGATACAGCGGCTGCTGGTTTTCTTTGTTTTTAAGCCTTGGTGTTCGAACCACACCAGACCATAAATTCGGCAGGGCGCATCTTAAAAATGGCGCCTCTCGCGGGGCAAAACTGAAATTTTGAAAAATCAAATTTTTGCAACTTTTTCATTCTAAAAGTGGTGCGTTATATGTGAAAACGCCGCACTTTCGTGCGGTGTTTTCTGCGTTGCATCTTTCGTCAACACATTTTGGAGCTTGTGGCCGGACTCGAACCGGCGACCTGCGCATTACGAATGCGCTGCTCTACCAACTGAGCCACACAAGCAGCTATTTGCTGCCGGAACGAGTCTTTCTCGTTCACAGTGTTCTCAGTATATCATGCTTTTGAAAGTTCGTCAATATTTTTTTGAAATTTTTCTTGACATTCTCCGTGTATCCGTTATAATGATATAGTATCCTTGCTCACATCAAAGGATGTGGGCCAAAAGTCCAAAAGGAGGTGCTAAGAATATGGCAAAGATTTCTGGCAAGTACGAGACTATCTTCATCGTTAACCCCAAGCTGGAAGAGGCAGCGGCTACCGCTGTTGTGGACAAGTTCAAGTCTCTCGTTGAGGCGAACGGCACGAACGTAGAGGTCGAGGACTGGGGCAAGCGCCGTCTGGCGTACCCGATCGAGGATCAGACGGAGGGCGTTTACACGCTGGTTCGTTCTGAGTCCAAGCCCGATTTCCCGGCTGAGCTGGACCGTATCGACAAGATCACGGACGGCATCATGCGTTCCATCATCGTCTGCCTGGACGACTAAGGCGGTGAACACCAATGCTCAATAAGGCGATTCTGATGGGTCGTTTGACCCGCGATCCCGAATTGCGCCATACCCAGTCAACATGGCTGTGTGCTCGTTCTCGCTTGCGATCGACCGTGGTCGCAGCGAGGATCAGAACGGCGAACGCCAGACCGACTTCATCGACTGTGTCGCATGGGGCCGTCAGGCAGAGTTCGTTGCACAGTGGTTCACGAAGGGTTCTATGGCAATCGTAGTCGGCCGTATCCAGTCCCGCCGCTGGCAGGACCAGAACGGCAACAACCGCACTGCAATCGAAGTAAATTGCGACGAGGTTTCCTTCGGCGAAACGAAGAAATCCCGCGATGCCTACAATGCAGGCAATCAGGGCGGTTTTGGCGGCTATGACAACGGATCGCAGATGCGGCCCGAGCCTGCCGCGTCCCAGGTTGCTCCGGCTTTCGATCTCCCTGCAGGAGATTCGGATTTTCAGGAGCTTGCTGATGACGACGGCGATGTCCCATTCTAAACTGAAGGAGGTTACGTGATCATGGAAGAAACCAAGAAGGAATTTACTCCCCGTCCGGAGCGTGCAGAGCGCCCGCAGCGCGGCCGTCGCCGTCGCAAGGTATGCGCATTCTGCGTAGATAAGGTTGCACACGTTGACTATAAAGATGCCGGCAAGCTGAAGAAGTACATGTCCGAGCGCGGCAAGATCCTGCCCCGCCGCACGACCGGCACCTGCGCTGCTCATCAGCGTCAGCTGACCGAGGCTATCAAGCGTGCACGTCACATTGCTCTTCTGCCGTACACCGCAGAGTAAGCAATTCGTTTTTCATAATCAAGGATACGCAAAGCGTCGTTTTCGCAAGAAAGCGGCGCTTTTTGCACCCTTGTTTCTCGTTTTCGGCAAACAAAAAGGACGCCTGATGCGTCCTTTTTTCGTTATTCCTGTGTTCAGTTCATCAGATCGAGCAGCTTATAGCAGTGTGTTTTGGTGTAGCTCTGCTTAAAGCTGTAGGATGCAAGCTGCTTTGCGGTGTCATCCTCGGTCTCCTTTTGCGGCATTTTCCGCACCGGAATCCCGCTCCTGCACCCACTGCTTGTAGCTTGCCTCCTCGGAAGCGTACTGATCGGCGTTGAGCACGGTCGCAAGGTAGTCGTACATCTCACTCAGCAGGTTATCCCATTGCTCGAACGAGCTTGCGGTCATGGCTAGCTCATCCTCCTGATTCTCTGCCGACGAAATTTTCAGATCGTCACTTTCCAGCTCATCCATCTTTTGCTGAACGCATCGCGCTGCTCGGCCTTTTTCTGGCTGTTCTCTTCCTGCTGCTTTTCCTGCTGCTGTGCATCGGAAAGCTGCTTCTGCAGCTCCTTGACCTGCTTTTTCTGGTCATCGGTCAGCGAATCATCATTTGCCAGAGAATCCAGCTTGCCGCTGGCGGCATCGTACTTTTTATCGTCCAGATAGCTCTGTGCCTCGTCCAGATCGGAGTTGAACTGATCGTCCGACTGGGCAGACTGCGCCTTATCGAGCAAATCCTCAATGGCCTTGTACATCGCGGAATCCGGGTCGGTGACACGGTTCTGCAGCTGCTTGAGCGCCGCAATGGCCTCGGTGTACTGGCCGTTGCCCACATAATCCTCGGCAGACTGATAGTCCTTGATCAGCTGAATGGTCGCATCCAGAGCCGCCGGGTCCTTGGCTTCCGCCTGTGCCTTCTGGTAATACTCGAGTGCCTTGTCGAAGTTGCCGCGGTCCATATACTTTTCGGCCATGATGAGGTTTTCGTCGGTCTTGTGTGAATTTGTAAATACCACACACCGCCGCCAATCAAAGCCGCCACGATGATGACCACCAGCGCAATGATCAGGCCGCGTTTTCCCTTGGACGGCTTTTTGTAAACGCGGTCCTTCGGATCGGCCTCACCGTTGTAGTAGGTCGTGCGGCGCTCGGGCGTGCCCGCAGTACGGCGGACCGGCGGCGTGTCGATCGGACGCATGGTATCCTGCATGGGAATGTTCGGATTCGGAATATTGGGATTGGTGTCTGCCAGCGGATCGGCAGCCGTGTCGTCCACCGGAAGCTGCTGCTTTTCGGCCCGCATAGCCGCGTCAAACGCGCTGGTGTCAATCGGACCAGTCTCAACAGGGTCCTTCATATCATCCGGCAGGGTGGTAAATACAGCTGTTTCGTCGTTGACACCGGTCTGCTCGACAGCTGCGCCGCAGAAGGGGCAGAATTTTCCGGCGATCGGCAGCTCCTTGCCGCAGTTTTTGCAAAGCATGGGTGATTTCCTCCTTTGAAAAAGGGTCGTTTTTATGCTTATTTTTAGTATAACATGCTGTATTCAGATTGTAAAGCGTGGATGGCTGTTCCCAGTATTGGGATTACCGCTTGCGAAGCGAAGGGAACTGCGCTGACGCCGCGTGGGCGCACAAGAGGGTAGACACCTGTGGTTTCTACCCTTCTTGCCCTCTCCGATCGGCGTGGGTACGCCGTCCCCAGCGGGCAGCGAAATGTTTCGGAACTGAAACCTTACTCGTCTTGACAAGCTATGGTCAGGAACGTAAAATATAGGTAATAAGGTAAGGCAGAATGTCCGCATTCTGCAACTGTCAAAAAGGGGATAGTATTTTGAAGTTGACAAAACGCATTTTCAGCGGTCTGCTGGCCGCCATGATGCTGTTCACCACTGCTTTTGCCGTAAATGATTCGGCGACCACCAAGGCTGCAAACGCGCTGACGTTTGCATTCAAGCCGATCACCGGCAGCGCGTACGACAGCACCGCTCTCCAGACCGATCTGGCAGCAGCGCAGAAGATCATCTCGCAGCGCATGCAGCTTGAGGGTCTGACCGGCGCGTCTGCCGCCGTTTCCGGCGATGTGATCACCGTTTCCATTCCGAAAACAGCTACCAGCAACACTGCCGCTTACTGGGCCACTCGTCTGGGCGACCGCCGTCTGTGCAGTGTGACCGATTTTCTGAACGAGGAGTGGCAGTTCGACCGTGCAGATTTTGCCTCTGCCAAGGCAACCACCGAGAACGGCGCAGAAGCCGTTGAGATCGACCTGACCGACTCCGGCAAGACCAAGCTGACCGAGGCCCACAACAAGGTAAAGGCATACCTTGCGGACAGCAAGAACAACGCTGACAAGGCGCAGTGGCTCATCTTCCACTGGGGCACCACCACCTTCCGCATGCTGGTGGACGACAGCTTCTCCGACAGCAAGCTGGTGATCGGCGGCGATTCCGATCCGCTGCGTGCCGGTGCATCTAAGTACATGCCGCAGTATCTGATGCTCGATCCGCTCCCGTTTGCACTGGAGCAGACCGCCGTTCCGACGACCACCGAGCCGACGACTCCGACCACTCCCACCGAACCCACGACTCCGACTGAGCCGACCACGCCTTCCGAGCCGACGACCACGGATTTCCCGGATATCGACGGTCACTGGGCTGCCGCTTCGCTGCGCAAGGGTGTTGAGCTGGGTCTTCTGAAGGGCATCAACGGCAAAATTATGCCGAACAACTCGGTCAAGCGTTCCGAGGCTATCGTTATCCTCAACCGCGCGCTTGGCGCAACGCAGGCCGACAGTGTATCCGGTCTGGCTGCCAGCCAGCAGTCCGCATGGTACAGCGAGGATCTGGGCAAGGCCATCCACCTCGGTCTGATTACCGCAAACGACAACCGCAGCTTTGACACTGCAGCTACCCGTGCCGAGGCTTTCGTTCTGATGGCTCGTGCGTTCGCGTACGACCGCGCAGAGACCGCTACCGATGAGCTGAGCAGCTTCACCGATACCTCCTCCATGACCACCGAGCAGAAGCAGGCAGCTGCCGCTCTGATCAGCCAGGGCGTTGTAAACGGTACTTCTGCTGCCAAGCTGTCTCCGTCGAACAAGCTGACCCGTGCACAGTTCGTCACCATGATCGTGCGCATTGCAGCTGCCACCAACGCAGACAGCGCACCGACTGAGCTGGCCGGCGGCACCGTACTCACCAATCCGAGCATCGCTCTGACCGGCGCTGTCGCAGACGGCGACTGGATCTTTGCCGCTCCCACGAATGAAATTTCGCTTGATTCCGTCAGCAGCTCGCACCGCATCGTCCTCAAGGGCGAGGAGCGCGCTGTACTGAACGGCACCAAGCAGACCAGCATCTCTACGCTTGCTGTTGATCCGGCAGGCACTGCTGATGTGAAGATGGACAGCACTTCGTCCGTAAACACGCTTGTTATCGCAGGCAAGGGCGGCTCCGTTGGCTACAGCGGCGCAGTCTCCAACATCGAGATCACCGCTTCCGGCCGCACCATCGTGCTCGAAGGCATGACCTCGGATGCCATCACCATTACCGGCAGCAACAACACCATCCTGCTCAAGGGCGACGCGGATACCGTTTCCGTACTGCGCGGCTCCGGCAACCGCATCACGCTGTCCGGCACGGTCGGCACGATGGTTCTGGCCGGCAAGAACACCACAGTTGACGGCACCGGCAAGATCGGCACCGTAGACACCCGCATGGTCGGCTGCACGGTAACGGCTAAGGCCGACCACACGATCGACAACATCGATCCCGGTCTGGATGGCGTTCAGATCACGATGACCGTTCCAGATAAGGTTAAGGCCGGCGGCTCGCTGACTGCCAAGGTCAGCTTCTCCGGCGTAAAGGAAGGCGTTACCTGCACTGCAATCTGGTATCAGGACGGCTCCGCGATCAAGGGCTGCACGAACAACAGCTTCGAGCTGACCAATGGCAAGACCTCCAGCCACACCAGCACCTTCACCTTCACCAAGAATATGAAGACCAGCACGGCGATTGGCTTCAAGCTGCTCTACGACAACCGTCCACCGGCGAAACTGAGCAGGTTTACGCCCAGAAGACCGTTCCGATCGAGAATTACTCTGCCGAGTGGTATGCACAGCGCGATGCTGCCGCTATCCTCAAGCAGGTATCCTCGGTTTACCGCGGCAACTACACCACGTCCTACGCGGCCAACAACGATTACTCCAAGACCACCAAGGAGGTCTGGATCAACGCCAAGGGCTACTCCAGCAACACCAATTATCTGGTCTGGATCAACCGCGCCTATCAGCATGTAAACGTATTCACCGGCTCTAAGGGCAACTGGAAGCTAACCAAGAGCTTTATCGTCGGCACCGGCGCTGCCTCCACCCCGACTCCGGTCGGCGTGACCACCGTCAGCTACAAGCTGAAGGCAGGCTGGACCACCGGTACTTACACGGTTCGTCCGGTTGTAGGCTTCTACCCGGGCACCGGCTACGCGTTCCACTCCCGCCTGTGCTATCCCGGCACCAGCACCGAATATGACTTCAGTAGCGGCTATCCGGTTTCGCACGGCTGTGTACGCATGAAGCACAACGACATCAACTGGATTTACAACAACGTACCGATCGGCTCGACTGTCGTAATCTACTAAACCGCAGCTGCAAACACCGATATTCTCCGTTTTTCCGGAGAGTATCGGTGTTTTTTTGCTGCAAAACAGTGTACATCATCAACATCCTGTCTTGCAGCGCAACAATAAATTCTCACCATGATAGTGTAATTCGTCATTTTATACGCATTTTTCGCAAATGCAATTGGTTATCGTTGTGACATTTTAATGTTGACACCGACAACATCAGGGACTATAATAAACCCATCACAACAAACAACGAGGTGAGGAAATGGCCGATCAGTATCATCATGGAAATCTGAAAAGCAAGCTGCTGGAGGAAGCGGTCACGCTGATCTCGCAGGACGGCCTCGAAAATCTTTCTCTCCGGCGGCTGGCAACGCAGTGCGGCGTGAGTCACAACGCCATCTACCGCCACTTTGACAGCAAAGAGCGCCTGATCGACGCCTGCCGTGCCTATGTCATGCAGGAGCTGACGCGCACACTCGAGCTGACGCTCAGCGGTCTGGACGAAAGCCTGCCGCAGACCATGGAACAACTCGGCACCGCCTATCTGGATTTTTACATGCGCAACCCGACGTATTTCAGCGCGTATTTCCGCAATGCGTCCCAGAAGCTGACGTTCTCGCTTGAGCCGATCGAGGGCAACTACCCGCCGTTTTCCGTTTTCCGCCGCGTGGCTGTCGCTATCGCGGAAAAGCAAGAGCATTCCGCAGAATGAGACACGATGGCGACTTCTGCGCTACTGGACGATGCTCAACGGCATGTTCGCCATGTGGATTTCCTCCAACGTGGAACTGCCTGAAAACTGGAAAACCTGTCTGAAAAACGAATTTTAAGGAGCGTTTACGATATGAAACAGATCATTCTTACGGGCGACCGCCCGACCGGCAACCTGCATGTCGGCCACTACGTCGGCTCACTGGCCGAGCGCGTGAAGCTGCAGAATTCCGGAAAATATGACGAAATTTACATCATGATTGCAGACGCACAGGCGCTGACCGACAACGCCGAGCACCCGGAGCGCGTGCGCCAGAACATTATGAAGGTCGCGCTGGACTATCTTGCGGTTGGCATTGACCCGGAAAAGGCGAATATCTTCATTCAGTCGATGGTTCCGGAGCTGACCGAGCTGACTTTCTACTATATGAATCTTGTCACTGTTTCCCGCGTGCAGCGCAATCCTACCGTGAAATCAGAGATTCAGATGCGTAACTTTGAGACAAGCATTCCGGTCGGATTTTTCTGTTATCCGATCAGTCAGGCGGCGGACATCACTGCATTCAACGCTACGACGGTTCCGGTCGGCGAGGACCAGGAGCCGATGCTCGAGCAGTGCCGCGAAATCGTGCACAAAGTTCAACACGGTTTACGGCGAAACGCTGACGATGCCGCAGATTGTTCTTCCGTCCAATAACGCCTGCATGCGTCTGCCCGGCACAGACGGCAAGGCGAAGATGAGCAAGTCGCTCGGCAACTGCATCTACCTTGCGGATCCGGAGGAGGTCGTTCGTGAGAAGATCATGTCCATGTACACCGATCCGAACCATATCCGCGTGCAGGATCCCGGCAAGCTGGAGGGCAATACCGTGTTCACCTATCTGGATGCGTTCTGCCAGCCGGAGCACTTCGCAGAATTCCTGCCGGACTACAACAACCTGGATGAACTGAAAGCCCACTATCAGCGCGGTGGCCTGGGCGATGTAAAAGTAAAGAAATTCCTGAACAACGTCATGCAGTCTCTGCTGTCGCCCATGCGTGAGCGCCGTGCGCAGTGGGAGGGTCGCCTGCCCGAAGTCTACGAGATTCTCAAGAAGGGCAGCGAAATCGCCGCTGAGACCGCTCAGGGCACGCTCGATCGAGTCCGTCACGCGATGAAGATCGACTATTTCACCGATAACGGCCTGCTCAAGTAAAAACAGCAAAATAAAGGACGAACCGCTTGGTTCGTCCTTTCTGTTAGATTTTCGGGATTTGCTGGGTCACGCAGTGGATATTGCCGCCGCCGATCAGAATATCGCGGGCCGGAATCGCAACCACCTTACGTGTCGGGAAAAGCTCCTGCAGGATAGCCTGCGCCTTTTCATCCATTGGGTCACCGAAGGCCGGCATGACAACAGCCTCGTTCGCAATGTAGAAGTTGACGTAGCTTGCCGCCAGACGCTCTCCCGGGGTACGGGTCGGCTCGCCGTCGCACAGGTCCAGGCCGTCGCACTCCTCTGCGGTGATGGTCACTGGCTTGGGTAGCGGCAGCTTGTGCACCCTGATTCTGCGTCCCCTGGCGTCGGTCGCAGCTTCCAGTGCATCCAGACTGGCCTTGGAGAGCGCATACTGCGGGTCGGTCTCGTCATCCGTCCACGCGAGCACAACCTCCCCGGGGCTGTGAACGCGCATACGTTGTCCACATGCTCGTTGGTTTCGTCGTTGTAAATACCGCGCGGCAGCCAGATCACCTTGAAACGCCCAGATAATCGCACAAAACCTGCTCAATTTCGGCCTTTGTGAGATCGGGATTGCGTCCCGCGCTCAGCAGGCAGGCTTCGGTGACAAGCGCGGTGCCCTCGCCGTCCGAGTGGATGGAGCCGCCCTCGCAAATGAAATCGCGTTTGTCGTATACGTCGTTGCTGACCAGGTCGCAGAACTTGCGCGCCACGCGGTTGTCCTTCTCCCACGAGGGATACAGGCCGTCCACATCGCCACCCCACGCGTTGAAACCCCAGTCGATGCCGCGGCGCTCTCCCCTGCCGTTGATAACAAAGGTCGGGCCAACGTCACGCGCCCACGCATCGTCAGTCTCCATCACGACCAGACGAACGCGGTCGGGCAGCTGCGCACGCGCGTTGTCATACTGCCCTTCCGAGCAGAGCACGGTCATGCTTTCGCTTTCGGAAATCGTCTCGATCACACGCAGAAAGGCTTTCCGGGCCGCATAGGCGCCGTACTGCCAGCTGTCGGCGCGTTCCGGCCAGATCATCAGGCAGCCCTCATGCGGTGCAAACTCCGCAGGCATATAAAACCCGTCCTGCGCGGGTGTAGTGTGCAAAATTTTCATGGTATCTCTCCTGTTCGGTGGTACATCAAGAGTACAACATTTTGATGGAATTTGCAATGGTCGTAGGAGGTTTGAAATGAAAAATTGAGAATAGAGAATGGAAAATGAACGTAATATTTAACGGTATGCGGGCGGTCGCCGGCCGTCCCTGCGATTACACGATTGCCGAGAACGCCATTCCGACCTGATAAATACATCGCTTTTCCCTTCACCTTCATTCTCCATTCTCAATTATTCAACTTTCCCTTTATCATCCCCGCAGAATATGGTACACTAAAAAATGTATCAACCCATTTCCAAAGGAGAGGTGCATACCATGAATTACGCTTATACCTATACATACACACCGCTTTTCTCAATGATTTTGCCGATTCTGGCACTTTTACTGATTCTTGCGGGCGGCATCGCGCTGTACACGCTGTTTGTCCGCAAGCCGAATCACTACCACGGCGCGGCAGCCAAGCTGCATGATTTTCTCAATTTCCGGCACGCATACACCGAGGGTCTGCTAAAAATCCTGTACTGCATGACGGTCGCTGCGCTGGCTGTTTACAGCGTTATTCTGCTGTTTTTCCACTTTTTCTGGGCGATCCTGCTGTTTATCGTCGGAAATATTGCTGCACGGCTCGGCTATGAATTTATTATGATGCTGTTCAGCATGCACCGCACCCTGCGCAGCATTGACCGCAAAATGCCCGAGCCGCAGCCGTTCGAGCAGCCGGCTCCCGCACCGCAGCCCGAGCCGCAGAATACACCGGAAAATCCGCTCCCGCCCGATCAGCCGTAACACAGACCGCTGTTTCCGCTTGAAATTTGTTCAACGCAGATTGCAAAAACACGCAAGTCATGATAAAATAGATATACTATTACAGAATTTCGCGGCAGGACCAACCCATGTGCTGCCCTACAGAAAAAGAGTATCTTAAAAAAGGAGGTCCGTGCATTGAAAATTCAGGAAAGCGCGGAAAACTACCTGGAAGCCATCCTGGTTCTGACGCAGAAAAATGGACAGGTGCGCTCGATCGACGTTGCGCACTACACCGGCTTTTCAAGCCGAGCATCAGCCGTGCCGTTGGCCTGCTGCGCGATAACGGTTACGTTTCCATCGACCAGAACGGTCTGCTGGGACTGACCGAATCCGGCATGCAGATTGCCACCAGCATTTACGAGCGCCACACCGTGCCCACCGCGTTCCTCACCGCTCTCGGCGTGGACGCTGAGACCGCCGCTGAGGATGCGTGCCGCATCGAGCATGTGCTGAGCGAGGAAACCTTCGACAAGCTCAAGCAGCATGCGAAGGCGTATATCGACGCACAGGGTAAATAAGACCCGTTGAAAATCCTGCCTGAAAAGGCAGGATTTTTTATATCAAATTTTATCGAACAAATTTTCGATAAAATCATTGCATTCAAATCGGCACCCTGTTATAATGGGTGTATCGAATCCGAATACACCGCCGCTCTGCGGCTTGCATATTTGTAACTTTTTCAGGAGGAAATGCTATCATGGCTACCAAAAAGCAGTTGGAACCGGTCGCTCCTGCGGCTGATAAAAAGAAAGCACTTGCCGCTGCGCTCGGTCAGATCGAAAAGCAGTTCGGCAAAGGCTCGGTTATGCGTCTGGGCGAAAACACCGGCATGAACATCGAACACATCCCGACCGGCTCGATCGGTCTGGATCTCGCACTCGGCATCGGCGGTCTGCCGCGCGGCCGAATCATTGAGATCTACGGACCGGAATCCTCCGGTAAGACCACGGTTGCGCTGCACAGCGTTGCAGAGGCACAGAAGCTGGGCGGCACGGCTGCGTTTATCGACGCCGAACACGCGCTCGACCCGGTTTACGCCAAGGCACTCGGCGTTGACATTGACAGCCTGCTGGTCTCCCAGCCGGACACCGGTGAGCAGGGTCTGGACATTGCGGAAGCGCTTGTGCGCTCGGGCGCGATCGACATCGTGGTTATCGACTCGGTTGCCGCGCTGACGCCGCGCGCCGAAATCGAAGGCGAAATGGGCGATTCCTTCGTTGGTCTGCATGCCCGCATGATGAGTCAGGCGATGCGCAAGCTAGCCGGCTCGATCGCCAAGAGCCAGTGTGTAGCCATCTTTATCAACCAGCTGCGTGAGAAGGTCGGCGTCATTTACGGCAATCCGGAGGTCACCACCGGCGGCCGTGCGCTCAAGTTCTATGCGTCTGTCCGCATGGAGGTTCGCCGCGTGGAGCATCTGAAAAACGGCACCGAGCTGATCGGCAGCCACACCCGCGTAAAGGTTGTAAAAACAAGGTCGCTCCCCGTTCAAGCAGGCTGAGTTCGATATTATGTACGGCGAAGGCATTTCCCGCACGAGCGAGCTGGTCGATCTCGGCGTGGAATTCGGCATCCTCAACAAATCCGGCGCGTGGTTCTCCATGGGCGATACCCGTCTGGGTCAGGGCCGTGATGCTGCCAAGCAGTATTTCAAGGATCATCCGGACATCGCGGATGACGTACAGAAGCAGATCATGGAAAAGGTTGCCGAGGAGCGCAGCAAGCTGGCGCAGAGCCATGCGGCACGTCCTTCCGCTGCTGTGCCGACCGAGAAGGCCGAAAAGCCTGCGGAGAAGACATCGCGTCCGTCGTCCTCAAGGCAGTCTCCATCGACGCGGACGATTTTGACGACCTCGACGAAGAATAATGAGCGAGGATAAATACCGCGCAGCCCTCGATATGGCGGCAAAACAGCTGTCTTATCGAGCACTGAGTGCGAAAATGCTGCGCGACAAGCTGCTTGCCAAGGGGCACGATGAGGAAGCCGCCGATTACGCGCTTGCGTGGCTGACCGAACGCAGTCTGCTAAACGATATGCTTTTCGCGGAAAGCGTTGTGCGCAGCTACACGCGCAAGGGCTACGGCGCGACACGCATCCGGCAAGAGCTGACCCGCCGCGGCATAGACCGCGACACCGCAGAAGCAGCTATGCAGACCTTCTCTCCGGATGAGGCGCAAATGCTGGCTCTGCTCGAAAAACGCCTGCGCGGTGACGTTTCCGATCGAAAAGAGGTCGAAAAAGCCGTTGCGGCACTCCAGCGTCGCGGTTTTGCATGGAATGATATCAAGCGCGCACTCGAAACCTACGGCAGTTCGCTGCCGGAGGAAGAAATAACAAACATCCCGCTTTTTTGCAAGGAAAGCGGGATGTTTGATTTTATCGCGGTAAATCGCTTGCATGAATCCACGGTTGGAGTATCATAATAAGGGAGAAAACTCTACCGGAAAGGAAGTATTTCCATGGAAACCAATAAAATTCCCGCCCGCGCAGATGTGCCCGAAAAGGACAAATGGGCGATTCAGGATCTGTTTGCGACCGACGATGACTGGCGTGCCGCGTTAGCGAAGGCCAAGGAGTTCATTCCGCGCATCACCGCATTCCGCGGCAGACTGGCCGAAAGCGGTGCTGCTCTGCTGTCTTTTTTTCCGTCTGGATGATGAAATCAGCCTTGCATTTGACGCGCTCGTACACTACGCGCAGCGCCGCAGTGATGAGGACACCCGCGTCGCCGCGTATCAGGAAATGGTCAGCCAGGTGACGCGCTTCGCGGTCGAAATTCAGTCTGCCGCCGCGTTTGAGACCCCTGAGCTGCTCGCCATCAGCGATGAGGACATGAACCGTCTGTACGCCGAAGCACCCGAGCTGGAACTGTACCGCCTGAATATCGACCGCATTCGCCGACGCCGAGAGCATGTGCTGTCCGACAAGGAGGAGGCAATCCTCGCCGCTGCAGGCGAAATAGCCGCCAGCCCGGACGATATTTACTCCATGCTCAATGACGCCGACCTCAAATTCCCGGACGCGGTGGACAAGGACGGCAATAAACACCCGTCACGCACGGCACATTCATCCCGCTGATGCAGTCCTACGACCGCGTGCTCCGCAAGTCCGCGATCGATTCGCTGTACTCGGTTTACGGCCAGTTCCGCAACACCTCGGCGGCAACGCTGTCCGCGCAGCTCAAGCAGCTGCTGTTCTTCGCGAATGTCCGCAAGTACCCCTCGACGCTGGATGCCGCCCTTGACGGCAATGAAGTGCCGACCGAGATTTACCGCAACCTGATCGACGCGGTGCACCGCTCGTTTGCGCCCATGTACCGCTATGTTGCGCTGCGCAAGAAGCTGCTCGGCGTCGACGAGCTGCACATGTACGACCTGTATGTGCCGGTCGTGGACGGCGTGGAGATGAAATTCACGTTCGAGGAGGCCAAGGAGATCGCACTGAAGGCGCTTGCGCCGCTCGGTGAGGACTACCTGAATCTGCTCCGCGAAGGCTTTGCAAACGGCTGGATCGACGTGTACGAGAACGTGGGCAAGCGCTCTGGCGCGTACTCGGCGGGCGCGCGCGTACACCCGTATGTGCTGCTCAACTTCAAGGGCACGCTCGACGATGTGTTCACGCTTGTGCATGAGATGGGCCACTCTATCCACTCGTACCTGTCCAACAAGACGCAGCCGACGGCCTATCAGGACTACGTCATCTTTGTGGCCGAAGTCGCCTCCACCTGCAACGAGGCGCTGCTGATGGAGTACCTGCTGTCCGTCACGACCGATAAAAAGCAGCGCGCCTATCTCATCAATCACTTTTTGGAGCAGTTCCGCGGCACGCTGTATCGCCAGACCATGTTTGCGGAATTTGAGCTGGAAGTCAATGAGATGACGCAGCGCGGCGAAGGCACGACCGCCGAAGCGCTCTGCGCGATGTACAAAAAGCTGAACGAGCAGTATTTCGGACCGGAAATGAACGTAGACGAAGAGATTTCGCTTGAATGGGCGCGTATTCCGCACTTCTACTACGATTACTACGTTTACCAGTATGCGACTGGCTACGCCGCTGCCATTGCACTTTCGCGCCGCATTCTGCGGGAGGGTGAACCGGCGGTGAAGGACTACCTCGGCTTCCTGTCCGGCGGCTGCTCTGCTGACCCGATCACGCTGCTGCGCGCGCGGGCGTGGATATGGCAAGCCCGAAGCCGATCGAGGACGCAACCAAGCTGTTTGATGAAATGATCTCGGAGATGGAAAAGATTCTGAATTGAGAATTGAGGATGAAAAATGGAGAATGACGTTTCTTTTTGCATTTTTCATTGTCTGTAACACTCGATTAGAGCAAAGAAAAGGCACGGCCGATTGAAGTGACCCCAAAAGTTAGACAAAATTCAACGCAAAATTGTTCAAGTAACCGAAAGGGGCTTGCTGTCTGTGAATTGCAGGCGGCAGGCCCTTTGGTTTTGCCTTGATCCTGCGATTGTTGTAGTAGTCCAGATATTCAATGAGCTCCTGCTTGAAGTGTTCCATGGAGTGAAATTCCTGCAGATACAACAGCTCACTCGAGCCGGAGTGCGGATTTAAAAACCATCTATCAGGCCGCTGATGAGCAGAAGGTGCTGGCTGCCTTAGACCGTGTAATTGAAAAAATGGACTGCTACGATCCGAAACTGGACACAGGTTTACGGAGAACTGAGCATTATGTACGAAGGACGTTTACCTGAATAATTGGAAGGCCGGTCAAAAGAAGACAGGCGGGAAACCGCCTGCCCTTTGACATGCCCGTAAGCAACTGTTATATATAAAGACAAGAGCGATAAGCCTGATCCGCAAGCTTATTGCTCTTAATTATCATAGAAGAATCTTATTTACAGAGATTTTCTCACACACTCAAAAGGTTCTGTATCAAGCATCAAAAATGCACCTTCAAAACGAACCTATCGCCTCCGAGTTATAAAAAATCGATAGTGATTTTTTTTCTTGTTTCGCGCTCAAAAGCGTGGTATGCTGAGAGAAAAGTAATATGCAGCGGATATTCTCCCTATCCGTTGAGAAGGAATACCGAATGAAGATCACCTATGCAGAAGAAAAGACACTGCTGCCATCGCCGCGGCAGAAGTCGCCTGCTTTCCACCTGCCGAAGCGGCAACCGAACAGGAATTTGTCGAGCGGATTAAGTATTACGGCAATCACTTCTGGCTGCTGTATGACGCCGACAAGCTGATCGCGTTTGTCGATGGGTTTGTCACGGACGAGCCAGATTTGACCGATGCAATGTACGAAAACGCCTGTATGCACAACGAAAACGGTGCATGGCAGATGATCTTCGGCGTCAATACCCTGCCGGAGTACCGCAAACGCGGCTATGCCGGTGAGCTGATCCGCCGCGCCATTGCCGATGCCAGACAGCAGGGCCGCAAGGGACTTTGTGCTGACCTGCAAGGAGCGGCTCATTGCGTACTACGCAAAATTCGGCTTTGTCGACGAAGGCGTGTCCGAGAAATCCACGCACGGAAATGTCCGGTGGCATCAGATGCGGCTGACGTTTTGAGAAGTTAGAGGCACGAAACCGCTGCTTTTTGACGGCAATCAAATACCATAATATCTCCTATTACGCAAGGCGTACGCTTCTTACCCCAAGAAGCAATCCCCAAAGCAAAAGGTTTATGGTCCTTTGCTTTGGGGATTGTTCTGTCCCCCGCTTATGCGGGGATAATTTGCCGATTTTCAAATCTAAGCGCTTACATCAAATTAGGGTGACCCCCGCAAATGCGGGAAGAATTGTAAGACACTTTGCGTGTCTTCCATTCCTTTTCGAGAGTTACTCATATTTTTAAGTAATACCCAAATCGGCGTCTATCAAGCGTTTTGACGGCGATATCGGCACATTCCTCAGCTGACAATTCTGTCAGCTCTGCAATTTCTTGAAAGGACAAACCGTCATAACGAGCCTGCAAAATAACATATTCAAGCTCAACCCATTCAAGAGCTTCCTTCCAAGGCACGCCAGGTTTATAGGGCTCCTTAGGCACCTTTGGACGACAGTTGTAACACACACCATCCCGTGCAGGAGTACGTCTTTTCCCACAGATAATGCAAATCTGTGCAGAATTAACCCTTTTCTTGTCCCGGCACCATTCACACAATCGATCCTCAGAATTTGTGAGGTGTTCCTTACAGTCTTTACATACATATTTATATTCTCTCATATTGATTCTCCTCATATATTTCCGCAGCATTTACTCATCCACATTCTGCGATGTGCTTGCGACGGCGATGCACACGCCTTGCCGCTTCAGGTACTTTCTTTCAGCGCTTTTCGGTGCAAATAATCGGGTATTCTGCCATCCGTGCGTAACTGCTCCGACCGGTGTGACTCCCGCCATGGCACGCCGCATAGACGCATCGCGGGGATGGACGTAATAATGCGTAGTCGTTGTAGTATCTGCATGACCAAGTATGCCCGAAACCGTTGCAACATCGATACCCTGCTCGATCGCACGGGTGGCAAACGTGTGCCGAATGTCGTGAAAACGAACGTGCGGCAGACCAAGACCGTCCAGTACATCGCCCCAGTAACTGCTCAGATGGTCCGGATCCATGACACCACCGACTGTATTATAAATGATGAAATCATCAGTATTCGGCGTGCGCTTAAAAGAGATTCGAACCGCTGATACTGTACGGTAAGCAAACCCTGCAGTACTTCCGGCAGATACAGATCCCGCTCAGAAGCATCGCTTTTCGCAGAGCTGAAGATAAGTTCCGTCCGCTTGCCATACTCTGCCGCAGGATCAACCATCACCCGGCGTACGGTCTGTGTAATGTGCAGTGTGCCGCTCATCGCATCGTAATTACCCCAACGTGCAGCACAGACTTCACCCAGACGCATACCGCTGTACAGTGCTAAGATAATACCTGCATTATTAAGTGACAGATCAGAAAACAGCCACTTTTCGAGCACCTTTTGATCGCTGTCACTCATAATATTGTGTTTCTTCGAGCGGCAATGCGTATATACGGTCGCAGCAACCGGATTTGCAGCCATAAGGCCGTCCGCAACAGCACGCTTACAGCAAACATCCAGCACAACGCGCATATTTTTGATGCTTTTTGCGCTCAGCGCGCCGCCGGTCCGCAGATTGCCATGCAGGGATTCCTCGTTGAAAAAGTGCTGTACCACGGCAGTAGTCAGACTTTTCAAGGGCATATCACCTAATTTCGGCAGGATATGTTTGTGCAGGTTATCATAGTAGTGCTCGTAGCCGCTCGGCTTGGCTACCGGCTTAACGTAAACCTCCAGCCACTGCTGCGACCATTCCCGTAAAGTTACACCCATGACCTCGCCTCCTTGCTCGGGAAAATAAAATCTCCCATGCGCGGTGCGTGATGATGTTGATCGATATACTGTGTGTACTGCGTCTGTACCTGCCTGCTCTGGCTGTCCGTCAAACGGATTTGTCTGCCGTTCGGAAAGGTCAGCCGCTGACACTCGAACTCGTAGTCTTTCCAGTGCAGCATTTGCATATCTGCGAAGGAATACTTCTTCATCATAATTTCGCCTCTTTCTATATGTAATTTTGAGCGAAAATAAAACCGTGCAGGCAATATAGAGCCTACACGGTGTCAAAATCATACAGCAGAAAGAAGTATAAATATAGCACTAACAAAGGTCTTGTGCAACCCTTAAAAAAAGGGTATACTAATACTGCGGTACGGAGTTTTCCGTTGTGTAGGTGGTCGAGTCACCTGCGCAGGCTGTCAAGGGTGCCAGCCCTGGCAGCTGCTGTTTTATTTTCTGATTGTATTATAAATAATACGCGCGCGTATATCAAGTAGTATTTTTGCCAAATATACGTACGCGTATATGTTGATTCTGCACATTACCTACAATAGGGGGTATCCACCATGGCATCTGAAGCACAGCGTCGTGCTAACGATAAGTGGCGCGAAAAATTTGATGAAATACGTTTTCGTGTGCCTAAAGGCCAAAAAGCATGGATTCAAAATCATGCCATTGCTCAAGGAGAATCAGTAAACGCTTTTGTAAATCGTGCTATTCAAGAGGCTATGGAGCGGATAATGCTGCAAAGTAAATAAATCTCTTAAAATTCAAAACACTTTCTCTTAGGAGTTCTTTATGACGTATGATTCGTTTCTCAAAGAATTAGCGAGGGACCCCGAAACCTGCACTTTTTCAGCAGTGCACCTTCTACGTCCCTGCCGTTACACATACCGTAGACATATTAAATCATATAGATATTTCAAAATCTCAATGGCATTTGTTCAATAATTATGTTATCCTGTATACACTTAAATTTTTTAAGGCTGTGGCTCCCCTACTTTTAAGTTGCATTAGAGAGATGGGAGCGCTCAGATTTCTTACCCACGAAGGACCTGTACGTTTAGATACAGGTCCTTTATCATACCATAAAATATCTAATGCTCCGGTGCTTTACTTTTACCTACATATTTATATATACTGTTGGCGAACACTAAATTTGTCAAAAATTTTTTTATTTTCGTATTTGCTTATACCAATTTACTTTTTATGTTTTATTTTGGAATACATTTCTTGCTTCTATTTTCCTATATAAAGTTATAAATACACTATATTTTCGATTTTTCATTACCCTTTTCTCATATATTAGTTTTTTCATATGCCATCTCAAAAGGTTCTTGCACTGGTACTGGCGTTTGCTTGCGCATTCACCATGTTTGCTGGTGCAGCGTTCACGGATTCGGCCGACATTAAGGCTACTGACGCTGTGAACATGCTTTCTTCGCTGGGCGTAATCACCGGTTACACCGATGGTTCTTACCAGCCGAACAAGGTCGTTACCCGTGCGGAAATGGCCAAGATGATCTTCGTTGTACGCAACAACAAGCTCGACGACTCTGCTTATCAGAGCAACTACTCCAAGCTGACTGACATCAGCAACCACTGGGCAAAGGGCTACATCAAGTTCTGCGAATCCCAAGGCATTATCGCTGGTAAGGGCAACAACAAGTTTGACCCGGACTCTCCGGTAACCGGCGTTGAAGCTGCTAAGATGCTGCTGGTTGTAACTGGTTATGACACCGACAAGGCTGGTCTGACCGGTTCTGCATGGCGCACCAACACCCTGAAGTACGCTGGCGCTGCTGGCATTCTGACGACGTTAACGCTGCTCTCGAGCAGGGTCTGCCGCGTCAGTACGCAGCTCAGATGATCTACAACACCCTCGACACCAACCGTGTTAAGTGGTCCAAGGACTCCGAGTCCTTCGACGACGTTCTCAACGGCGGCGTTAAGGAGACCGTAGGTCATGCTTACATGGGTCTGACCAAGACCACCGGTACTCTGGTATCCATCTCTAAGGATGCCCTGACCGTTGACAACGTAATCGCTGCTGACAGTGATGCTATTGATGCAGCTGGCAACTATGAGAAGAGCTTCACCAAGGTTGGCACTGATTACTCCAGCCTGCTGGGTCAGCGCGTAAAGGTTCTGTTCAAGGACGGCAAGACCAACAACGTCCTGGGCGTATACCCGACCTCTGACAACACTGTTTACACCACCGTTATGAACGAGGTTGAGCAGGATGGCAAGAAGATCAAGTTCGACGGCAAGTCCTACTCCATCGAGGACAACGGCGTTAAGGTTTATGTTGACGGTTCTCTGGTAACCACCAAGGTTTCCGGCAAGGACGTTGCTGACCTGAAGAAGGCTGCTGCTTTCGACGACGAGTACAAGGTTGATGCACATGGTAATGTTACTTCTGCTGCCGCTCTGATCTCCGGTCGTTACAACCGCACCTCTGCTGACGAGGTTATCTTCGTTGACTCCGACGACAACGGCAAGATCGATACCGCTATCGTTACTCAGGTTAATGTTGCTAAGGCAACCTACGTTTCCTCTTCCGAGATCGTAGCTGGCAACACCACCTACAAGTTCGAGGACGAGAACATCGCTTCTGACATTGCTAAGAACGATTACGTTGTAATCACCGAGAACCTGTACGATGACTGCAAGGACATCGTTAAGGCTACCAAGCTGTCCGGCGTTAAGGTTACCGGCACCAAGACCGAGCCGAACCGTTACCTGATCGACGGCGAGTGGTACACCGAGGGCAAGGGCGCTGACATGAACAGCGTTAAGTCCGGCGACACCGTTGATGCTTATGCTGTAAACGGCGTTGTTTACTACGCAAAGCGTACCTCCGGCGAGAACTCCACCCTGTCTGACGTTGCAGTTGTACTGGCTGTTGGCTCTGACATCCAGGGCGACAAAGGTTAAGCTGCTGAAGCTGGACAACACCGGCAAGACTGAGATCGTTGACATTGACAACGACCCGGGTTCTGACTATGTTCAGAAGAGCGACTTGGTAGAAGGGCTGTTTACGAGTACTCTGTAAAGGGCGGCGAGTATCGCTTCAAGAACCTGTCCACCGCTAAGGATTACTTCGGCGATTACACTGCACTGAACAATGGTGTTGTAGCAGATGTATCTGATTCTACGAACTCCACTGGCCTGGCTGTTGCAGGTGCAAAGAACCAGACCAAGAAGATCGGCAACACTGAAGTTGAGGATTCTGCCAAGATCGTTCTGATCACTGGCTACAACACCTCCGGCGTTGACTACAAGGTTGTAACCGGCAAGCAGTTCAAGAGCCTGGCTGTTGATGGTTCTTCCACAAACGCTTACGCTAAGGGCGGTATTGCAGCATTCACCTCTAAGGTTGACGGCGTTACCCGCGTAACCTACGGTGTTGTTGCTGTAAACACCAAGTTTGCAAACTCCTTCGTAACCAACGACAACTACGGCTACGTTACCAAGGATGCTTACAAGGTTGACGACGGCTACGTTGTATACTCCATCTGGAACGGTTCCGAGGAAGTAAAGGTTCAGGAGAAGGGCACCACCCCTCCGCAAGAAGGGCGCTGTTCTGGGTTACTCCTCCATCACCAAGGAAGACGGCCTGTCTGACGGCGTTGTTGGCACCATCGAGGATGTTGACGACAACTTCGGTCTGGTTGACAACGGCGTTGTTTACGGTGTAAACTCCAAGCAGTCCAAGGTTTCCCTGAACGGCAAGGACACCGCAGACATCACCTCTGACACCATCGTTCTGTACGTTGATACCGACGATCACAAAGGGCTACACCGAGGGCGAGATTCAGGAAGCTGACGATTTCGGCACTGGCAAGATCCCGAACGTAATGTACGTTCTGGACACTCCGAGCGACTTCACCAGCGACGTAACCCTGCTGGTTGTTGACGTTAAGAACAACCTGCACGGTTCTTTCAACTTCGTATTCGGCGCTGATGCTGCCAAGACCGATCTGGTAAACGCACTGGCTAAGGCTGACAAGATCACTGTTGACGCTGCTGCTATCCGCAACGCTGGCTCTATCAATGTTGCAGCTGATAAGACCGTTGTTGTTACCGGCACTGACCTGTCCGACGTATTTGGCAATCTGAAGGGCGCTAAGGGTGCTACTCTGATTGTCAAGGAGGAGACCGATGTTAAGCAGTACGCCTCGGCTTACAAGGCTGATGGTACGCATACCTTTGCAGGCGAGTCTATTCCGGCTGGCACTACTTTCGTGCACAACGGCACCAACTGGGTTGCTACCAAGTAATTTCTGAATCGTAGATTCTAAGTTACACAACAAAACCCCGCTCTTTGAGCGGGGTTTTCCCTTTCACGGTAAACTACAGGCAAAAGAAAACCCCAGTTTTCTCCAATGTCAGTAAGTGACATTGAGGACATTCTCGGGGTTTTGTTATTTTAAGCCAGCAGAAATTACATTAGGAGGGGTTACACCAGACAGATCAATGGTGATTACCGAATTTGCCTTTACATAGTCATCGGTAATGTTGATCTGCAGCTGGCCGCCAACGATCGTGCCGGTTGCAGCAACGCTTGCGCCATCAACGGTAGCCTTAACAGGGCCGTTAACAGTGTTCTTGCTAGCATCAGCAGTGGACAGGTTCAGGGAAACCTGAGCCTTGCCAGTTGCAACGCGTACAGCCGCGATGGAGGTGCCAGTCAGGGAACCAGCCTTAACGGTAACGTTGTCCTTGGTCAGGCTGCCCGGAGTAGACGGGGTGGACGGAGTAGTAGTGGTATTGTGCTTCTGACCCTTGAATGCGCCGGTAGAATCAATAACCAGAACCTTCAGCTCAACGTCGTCGGTCTTGCCGTTCTCGTCAACCTGGAAGAATACGTTGTTGGGTACTGGGTAGCGCCGCCGCTCAGATACTCCTCAGCCTTTGCCATAGCGGTGGAGCCGTAGGTGTAGGAAACGCCGATCTGATCGTCGTCGTCTGCATCGGAATCAACCAGCAGAACAGCGGTGTCAGCGGTCAGCTTGAACTTGCGGTTGTCAACAGTGATGTACTTGGTATCATCGCTGCGGTTTTGCACCGTAGTAAACAGTACCGTTATCAGCAAAGTTGGTGCCTGCGCTTACAGAGGTAACAGCAGTCTGGTTGCTGGTTGCAACATCATCAACGTTGGTGATGCGGGTTACGTCCTTGATTACCTTGTTGGAATCGATGGAGGAGTAACCAATCAGCTCACCCTTAGCCATAGCGGTTGCATTCTCTTCAACAACCTCAACATACTCGTTATTGGTGGTCCAGATAGTGTAGGTAGCGTTGCCATCCTTGTTCTGGCCGTTGTTGGAAACAACGTATGCGTAGTTGTCGGAAGAATTGCCGGAAACGGTCATGTTGGTGGTCTTAACTGCAACCATCGTAGCACGAGTCAGGCCGTTCTTCTCCTTGGTGAATACAGCGCCGACAGCGGGGAGAGTAGCGCCGGTGGTCAGAGCGTTGTACTGCTTGCCGGTCAGCATCTTGGAGCGGCCGTTGCCGTCATACAGGATAACAGCTGCGGAGTCGTCAACCTTGATGGAGTTGCTGCTAACGACAACCTTGCCGTTGGTCGGATCAGCAGTGCCTGCGCCAACGTACTTGTAGCTGTTGTACTTGGTCTTAACAGAAGTACCATTGTAAACAACAACGTTCTCAAACTTCATGGAATCGTCAGAACCGGATACCTTGTAAGCGGTACCAGGAGTCGGAGCAACGGTGGTGTTATCGGAAATGGTAACGGTCTTAGAAGTACCATCGAAGTAACGAACCTTAACCTGATCGCCGTTGATGTAGCCGTTGGAAACAACTACTGCAACGTTGGTCGGGAAGCCGCCCCTTGCCGTCGTCAGACTTGATCTTAACGATAACGCCGTTTACAACATAAGCCTTAACGGTGTCACCGTTGGAAACTTCAGAAGCGTCGGTATCGGAAATGTTGTACCAGGTACCGTCGATCTTGAACTGCTGATAAGAAGTCGGGTTGGTGCCGGTCTTGGTCTTCTGGCCGTTCAGCTCAGCGTTTACAACGTCAGCCTTAACGATATCAGCGCAATCGTCATACAGGTTAGCAGAGATAACAGCCCAGTCATCCTTAACGATGTCCTTGGAGATGTTCTCGTCCTCGTACTTGTAGGTCTTGTTGCCGATGATAGCCTTGTCGGAAGAAACATAGGTAACTTCGCCAACCTGATGCTCAAATACGATAGCAGTATCGATCTTGCCGTTGCCATCAGCATCGATGAAGGTAACCTCGTCGGTGGACAGCTCGCCGTTGGACTGGTCAGCGTTCAGAGCAGAACCCTTGTTAAAGTAGGTCAGGGGACTGAGCCTTCTGAGTCTGAGTGCCGTCAGCAGCGATGAAAGTAGTGTCGATGGTGGAACCGTCGATGGAGTAGGACTTGCCGTCGAACTTAACCTTGGATCCGTCCTTCTCTACCTTGTTCATCAGAACGTTGTAAACAGTGTTGTCAGCGATAGCATATACGCCGAGAACGTTGTTCAGCTTGCCGTCCTTGAACATTACCTTAACCTTCTGGCCCAGCAGAGAGGTGTAATCCTCGCCTACCTTAGTGAAGGTTACGGAGTTCTTGTCGTGGTAGTTGTCAGCGTCGTAGTTGTGGTCAACCTTGATGGTCAGGGAGTCCTTGTCGATAGAGGTCAGAGTACCGTAATCGTAGGACAGACCCATGTAAGCAGAACCTACAGTCTCCTTAATGCCGCCGTTCAGGATGTCGTCGAAGGACTTGGAGTCTTCAGACCACTTTACGCGGTTAACGTCGAGGGTGTTGTAGATCATCTGAGCTGCGTACTGACGCGGCAGACCCTGCTCCAGAGCAGAGTTTACATCGTCCAGAATGCCAGCAGCGCCTGCGTACTTCAGTACGTTGGTGCGCCATGCAGAACCGGTCAGACCAGCCTTGTCAGAGTCGTAACCAGATACTACGAGCAGCATCTTAGCAGCTTCAACGCCGGTTACCGGAGAGTCCGGGTCAAACTTGTTGTTGCCCTTACCAGCGATAATGCCCTGGGACTCACAGAACTTGATATAGCCCTTTGCCCAGTGGTTGCTGATGTCAGTCAGCTTGGAATAGTTGCTCTGATAAGCAGAGTCGTCGATCTTGTTGTTGCGTACAACGAAGATCATCTTGGCCATTTCCGCACGGGTAACGACCTTGTTCGGCTGGTAAGAACCATCGGTGTAACCGGTGATTACGCCCAGCGAAGAAAGCATGTTCACAGCGTCAGTAGCCTTGATGTCAGCCTGATCCGTGAACGCCGCACCAGCGAACATGGTGAACGCGCAAGCGAACGCCAGTACCAGTGCAAGAACCTTTTTGAGATTCGCGCCGGAGTCGCGATTACCCGAAAAAACGCGGGTGAAATTTCAAAAAATCCATCCAATATGTAACATTTCAAAGAAACGCTTTCTTCAAATGGGTTACATTTATGGATACAACCTGTCCGCCAATCCCAATCGCAAACAAGCACCTATATTATATAAGGTATAACCCGTGTTGTACAGAGCCGGTTTGCGATCTGGCTCAAAGCCAGGCGGCAGCGTAATATTACAAGTAATGTTACACTCATGTTACGGATTGCGAACTTCGCTTGACCCATGGGTTTGACTATGGTAATATACTTAACGACGAGTGAGAACTCGTACAAAAATTTTAAGGAGGAAAACCCCTATGAAGAATCTCAAAAAGGTTCTCGCACTGGTGCTGGCGTTTGCTTGTGCATTCACCATGTTCGCTGGTGCGGCGTTCACGGATCAGGCTGACATTAAGGTTAAGTCTGACGTAGTGGACACTCTGGTATCGCTGGGCGTTATCGAAGGTTTCGAAGACGGCTCCTTCCAGCCGAACGGTACTGTAACTCGTGCGCAGATGGCGAAGATGATCTACGTTCTGCGTACCGGTAACTCTGACGCTTCTGCGTACAACGATGACAAGACCTCTTTCACTGACATTGGTTCCCACTGGGCTCGTGGCTACATCAAGTACTGCCAGTCCCTGGGCATCATTGCTGGTAAGAGCAACACCAAGTTCTGCCCGAACGACAAGGTAACCGCTCAGGAAGCAGCTAAGATGCTGCTGGTAACTCTGGGTTACGATGCAACCAAGGCAGGTCTGGTAGGTGCAGGCTGGGCTGCAAAGACCAACGCACTGGCTGATGAGGCTGGTCTGCTGGAGGACGTAAACACTTCCTTCACCGCAGCTTGCCCGCGTCAGTACGCTGCACAGCTGATCTACAATGCTATTGATGCTGTAACTGTTGCATGGCGTGATGACGCTTACACCAAGTACAACTACAATGGCAGCGAGAACAAGACCATTGGCGAGAAGTACATGGGTCTGAACAAGACCGTTGGTATTCTGAACGATGTAACCAAGGATACCGATAAGAACACTTACTCTCTGAACGTAACCATCAACATGACTGAGAGCACTGGCAAGAAGTTGGATGCTTTCACTAAGGTTACCAAGGACTACTCCGCTCTGAAGTATCAGAAGGTTAAGGTTCTGTACAAGGACAAGGACAACGTATTTGGCGTTTACTCCATGACCGATGACAACACTGTTGTTTCCAACGTAATGGATAACGTTAAGATGGATAGCAACAAGCTGAAGATCAATGGCACCAAGTACTCCATCGCATCCGGTTCTATCGTATACGTTGACGGTGCGCAGGTATACCGTAAGGCTACTGGCACTGGCACGAACAGCGCACTGGTTGCTGCTGACTTCAGCACCACCAAGAACACTACCTTTACTACTGCTGCTACCATCGATGAGTGGGTTGCTACTCACTCCGAAGGCGATAACATCGGCAAGGCTTCTTCTGTTCAGGCTATCTCTAACACTGACAGCAGCAAGATCAACATTCTGAAGGTGACCACTTACACCGTTAAGAAGGTTACCTACGTTGGCACCGACTACATCAATGCAGGCGGCGCTCGCAAGGATGATGACTACAACTATCCGTCCGACATCAAAAAGGATGACTACGCTGTAATCTCCTCCAAGGGCAACTATGCTGATGACAAGGGCCTGATCACCAAGGCTGAGACTGTTGAAGGCAAGGTTACTGGTACTAAGGGCAACGATCAGGTAATGATCGATGGCAAGTGGTACACCGCTGACTACAAGGCTGGCACTACCAATGTTATCGAAGACTGGCCGTCCTCTAACGCAACTGTAAAGCTTGTTCTGGTTAACGGCTTTGTTCAGTTCGTTGACACTGTTACCGCAGGCACTGCTGACATGGTAATGGTTATCGAAACCGGTTCTTCCAATGGTCTTGGCAACTCCAAGGTTGCTGACCTGATGTTCTCTGACGGTTCCCGCAAGACTGTTGAGTTGGATTCTGATTCCGAGTACGGCTACAATAATACTCCGGTAACTTTCGGTTCTCCGAAGCTGGCTACCTATGAGGTATCCAAGGGCAAGTACACTCTGAAGAAGGTTTCCGGCACCGCTCGCAATGGTTACGATATCTATGCTACCGCTGATTCTCAGGATGTTGACGGCAACATCAAGGGTAATGTAACTCTGGCTGGCCAGAAAAATGACACTAATAGCAAGCTGTTCTTCAAGAGCGATGCTGTTGTATTCGTTAAGTACAAGACCGATGACTACAAGGTAGTTACCGGTAAGGACGTTGCTAACTGGAGCAAGACCACTCTGAGCACTGTTGAGGCTCTGGGCGAGCTGACTTCTGGCAACGCATACGCACAGGTAGCGGTTGTTACTATGAACACCAAGCTGCCGGGCGCTTCTAACAGCAACTATGCTTACGCTCTGGACGATCCGTACGAGCAGACTATCGATGGTACCAAGTACACCTTCATCAAGGCTTGGGATGGCACCAACGAAGTTACTTTCAAGTCTGAGGATACCAACACCGGTATCACCAAGCGTACCGCGTTTGAGTACTCCAACAACTCCGATGGCACTGTTGACCTGACTCGTCTGGACAACAAGACCACCACCGGCGTGAACGGCGAGTACTATGCACTGACCAAGATCACTTCTTACGACGAAGGCACCGGCGCTATCACCTTTGATAATAGCAGCTGCGACCTGAGCACGAAGAACAAGATCAAGGCTGGTGAGACCACTATCCTGTACGTCAACCCGACGATAAGGTAGGCGTTGGTGCGTTCGACATCGACGTTGCTGAGGATGTAAATGCAGACGGCACCGTAGAGAACAACGTAATTGTTTACTCTGAGGCTGGCGACGATTACATCAACCTGATCGTTGTTGACGTTAACAACTACATGCATTCCTAATCAGTTTTGCTGATTTGAAGGCATAACTAAACCCCCGAGGAAAATCTCCTCGGGGGTTTTCCCTTTCCTCGAAAAAATTCTGCAAAATCCAAAAGTTTTTATTGCAATTTCCGAAAAATCGGCTATTCTATACCTCAAACAAACGGCGAGACGCCGGACAGGAGGTATTTCATAATGGGATTTGAATCATATCGGCAGGGCGCGTTCACGAAGCGTTTAGCGGACCTGCCCGACCAGCCGAACATGCAGGCGGCGGAGCTGAAAACGTACTTTGACTCCTCGCCGGAGGAGCTGCGGCAGGCGCTGAACCGGCTGTGCGACGCGCTAGGCGAGTTCTCAGCGGCGGCTAAACTGGGCTACACCGCGAGTGCGGGCGTGCCGGCGCAGACCGTTCAGGACGCGATTGAAAACGTGCAGAAACAGGTGCGCGACGCGTCCGTGGGCAAGCTGCCGAGCGGCTGCGTGGACGGCGACAAGCTGGCGCAGGACGTGCGCAACCGCTTTACATCAATCGCAACCTCGGTCAATCAGGAAGCGACTGCTCGCGAAAAAAGCCGACACGGCCCTGCAGCAGAATCAGGTAGCGATGGCAAGCACGCTTGCGCTCAAGGCGGAAGTAACCGCCGCGGCCTATGTCGGTGACGGACAGACCAAGCGTGCATTTGACCTGGGATTTCAGCCCAAGGCAGTTATCCTCATGCGTGAAGGCCACTATACGCATTACAGCAACACGATTTACGGCGGTATTGCGACGCAGGACAAACCGATTGCTTACATCGACCGCAATGCACTGGCTATTACCGAAAACGGCTTTGAAGTACTTCAGATGGCAGGATGTATGCTGAATCAGGACACCTGTTCGTATACCTATGTAGCGTTTAAGTAAGGATAAAGGGAAAACCCCGCTCAATGAGCGGGGTTTTCGATTTTGCACACTGCAAATAACTTATGCAATAGCGCCAGTGCCGGTCAGGTCGATAACAACCTTCTGGTTCTTATCAGCCTTCAGGGTTACGGTTACAGTGCCAGTAGAACCGGAAACAGAGTAGCCGTCCTGACCCTCAGCGTAGGTCAGACCGTCAACCTTAACAGTCATCTTAGACTTGTCGAGGGTCTTACCAGAAGCCAGAGTGAACTGAACACGCATGGTGTTGGTAGCTTCAGTGTAAACTGCAACAGCGCCAGTTACAGCAGTGGTATCAGCAACCTTAACGGAAGCATTGCCAGAAGTGTAGGTGCCGTCAGTTACAGTGGTACCATTGTTGGTATCAGCAACCTTGTAGCCCTTGAATGCGCCGGTGGAGTCGATAACCAGAACGTCAATCTCCTTGTCATCCTCGTTAGCAGCAGCAGCCTCGTCCAGAATGAACCAAACGTTAGCAGTGTAAACGTCCGGGTTGGTGGACTTCTTCTGAGCCTTGGTCATCGAGGTGGTGCCGTAGGTGTAAGCCTGGCCAATCTCGTCATCATCGTCAGCGTCGGAGTCAACACGCAGAACGGTGGTATCTGCAGTGATCTTGAACTTGCGGCCATTAACAGTGATGTACTTGGTATCGGTGCTCTCGTTGCCGCCCTTGTAGCAGGTGGCCTTGGTCATAGCATTGGAGCTCGGTACGCCAGTAGCATTAGAAACAGTGCTGTAATCGGTTACATCGGTGATTACCTTGTCGGAATCGATGTTGGAGTAACCGATCAGTACGCCCTTCTGGCGGTCAGAGGTGGTGGTGTTGTTCTTCTCAACAACATCAATGTTCGCAGAACCGTTCCAGATGGTGTAGTGCAGGTCGCCATTGTTCTCGTAAGCAGAGGATACGATGTAAGCGTAGTTGTCGGAAGAGTTACCGGAAACGTCAACATCGGAAACCATAACAGAAGCCATCTGAACGCGGTTCAGACCATTGGACTTCTTCTCGAATACTGCAGTAGCGCTGGTAACATCGCCGTTAGACAGGTTCTTGTACTGCTTACCGGTGATCATCTTAGAACGACCATTAGTGTTGTACAGGATAACAGCAGCATTGTCATCAACCTTAACGGACTTGATGGAATCGCTGCCCGGAGTAGCATTAGCAGTAGCGGTATTCTGGGTAGCCTTGTAGCCGTTGTACTCCTTGTTCAGAGTCAGAGCCTCGAGCTTAGCATCGGTATCTGCACCGGTGATCTTGTAAGCAACGCCCTGTACCGGAGTGATGCTCTTGCTGGACATGGTCAGGGTCTTAACAGTGCCGTCGAAGTAACGAACGCGAACCTGATCGCCATTCAGAGAAGAGCCACTAGCAGTACCAACTGCAACTGCGATGTTGGTCGGGAAGCCGCCATTGCCGTCATCGGTGTCGATCTTAACAGCAACGCCGTTTACAACGTAAGCCTTAACCTTGTCGCCGGTAGAAATGCCAGCATCGTTGTAGGTATCGGTAGAAACCTTGTACCAGGTGCCATCGATCTTGTACTGATGGTAGCCAGTCTTAGCCTTGTAGCCGTCAGCGGTTGCATTTACAACGTCAGCCTTGACGATGTTCTTGCAATCCTTGTACAGGTTAGCGGACATTACAGCCCAGTCATCCTGCTTGATGTTCTCGTCGATCTGCTCGTCAGCATACTTGTAGGTCTTGCCAGCGAAGGTGATCTTGTCGGAAGCAACGTTGGTAACCTCAGCTGCAACCTTCTCGATAACCAGAGCGGTATCGATCTTGTTGTTGCCATCGGTATCAACGAAGGTTACTTCAGACAGAGAGGTGTTGCCGTTGGAAGAATCAGCATTAGCAGCTGCGTCCTCATCGAAATAGCTGATGCCAACAGTCTCGTTCTTGGTGCCGTTAACACCGATGAAGGTCAGGTCGATCTTCTTGGTGTTATCAACGGAGTAAGAAGTGCCATCGAACTTGATCTTGGAGCCGTCCAGCTCAACCTTGTTCATCAGAGTGGTGTAAACCTTGTTATCAGAGATAGAGTATACACCCAGAACGTTGTTGGTCTTGCCGTCCTTGAACATTACCTTAACCTTCTGGCCCAGCAGAGGGTGTAATCCTCGCCAACCTTGGTGAAGGAAACCTTGTCGCCGCCCTTGTAGTTGCGGTCAGCGTTGTGGTAATTGTCAGAATCGTAATCAGCGTCCAGCTTGATGGTCAGAGAGTCGTTGTCGATCTCAACCAGGGTGCCGTAGTCGTAAGACAGGCCCATGTAAGCAGAACCTACAGTCTCCTTAACGCCGCCGTTCAGGATGTCGTCGAAGGACTTGGAGTCTTCAGACCACTTTACACGGTTTACGTTGAGGGTGTTGTAGATCATCTGAGCTGCGTACTGACGCGGCAGGCCCTGCTCCAGAGCAGAGTTTACATCGTCCAGGATGCCAGCTGCGCCTGCGTACTTCAGTACGTTGGTGCGCCATGCAGAACCAGTCAGACCAGCCTTGGCGGAGTCGTAACCGGAAACTACCAGCAGCATCTTAGCAGCTTCAACGCCGGTTACCGGAGAGTCCGGGTCAAACTTGTTGTTGCCCTTGCCAGCGATGATGCCCTGGGACTCACAGAACTTGATGTAGCCCTTTGCCCAGTGGTTGCTGATGTCAGTCAGCTTGGAATAGTTGCTCTGATAAGCAGAGTCATCGATCTTGTTGTTGCGTACAACGAAGATCATCTTGGCCATTTCCGCACGGGTAACGACCTTGTTCGGCTGGTAGGAACCATCGGTGTAACCGGTGATTACGCCCAGCGAAGAAAGCATGTTCACAGCGTCAGTAGCCTTGATGTCGGCCTGATCCGTGAACGCTGCACCAGCGAACATGGTGAATGCGCAAGCAAACGCCAGTACCAGTGCAAGAACCTTTTTGAGATTCGCGCAAAAATCTCGAAACTATGGTATAGCTCGTGGATTTGGAATATATTCGTGGATTTGTTGAACTATTTTAGGCTTTATATATTTTCTTTCAAGTACCATTATATGGATACTACGAGCAATTTTAGGACAGCTGCTTCAAAATTTAATTTAGATAGATTAAACAAAAATCAGATTATAAATTTTACGAATTATATCATCCGTCTGTCTGTGTTTAGAGTGCAAATATCCATTTATTGTATCTTCTCTTAAAGCATACAAAACATCAAAAAAGTTCATAAAATATTTGATATCCTATAAATTCCTAATTCAAGTGCGTATTTTGAGATTTTCCTTGCAACTTCAAAAAGGTTCTTGCACTGGTACTGGCGTTTGCTTGCGCATTCACCATGTTTGCTGGTGCAGCGTTCACGGATCAGGCCGACATTAAGGTTGACACTGATGTAGTGGACACTCTGGTATCGCTGGGTGTGGTAGAGGGCTTTGAAGATGGCTCTTTCCAGCCGAACGGTACTGTAACTCGTGCGCAGATGGCGAAGATGATCTACGTTCTGCGTACCGGCAAGTCTGACGCTTCTGCGTACAACGACGACAAGACTTCCTTCACCGATATCGGCTCTCACTGGGCACGCGGCTACATCAAGTACTGCCAGTCCCTGGGCATTATCGCTGGTAAGTCTAACACCAAGTTCGTTCCGAACGAAAAGGTAAGCGCTCAGGAAGCTGCTAAGATGCTGCTCGTAACCCTCGGCTACGACGCTAACAAGGCAGGCCTGGTAGGCACGAACTGGGCTGCAAAGACCAATGCACTGGCAGACGAGAATGGCCTGCTGGAGGACGTTAACACTTCCTTCACCGGTCCGTGCCCGCGTCAGTACGCTGCACAGCTGATCTACAACACTCTGGACGCTAACACCGTTGTATGGCGCGACGACGCTTACACCAACGTAAACGTTATCGGCGGCAAGAACCAGACCGTAGGTCAGAAGTACATGGGTCTGATGGACACTGATGACTCCATCCTGCTTTCCGTTAAGGAAGACAGCAAGGGCACCTTCACCGTAAAGGCTCTGGCTAACGATGACGTTGTTACCTTCACCAAGGTTGCAAAGGACTACACCGATCTGCTCGGTCAGAAGGTTGACGTTCTGGCTAAGGCTTCCGACAAGGTATATGGTATCTACGCTACCTCCGACAACGAGCTGGCTGTAAAGTCCACCGTTGGCGATCTGGATAAGCTGAAGACCGATACCCTGAAGATTGACGGCACCGAGTACGATATCGCTGCTGGCGCTAAGATCTTCACCACTTCCGTTGCAACCAGCCGTGCCAATAACGTTGATTCCATCGCAGCTGGTACTGCTTACAGCACTACCGCTTTCGATAGCATGGACACCGCTAACACCGTATACGCTGTTTCCAACGACGAAGACGAGAAGATCGACCTGTTCGTTGTAATTCCGGCACACGTTGCTAAGGTAACCAATGTTTCTTCTTCCAGCGTTGTTCTGAGCGGCATCGGCTCTATCGACACCGATGATTATGTTGCTTACGAGGGCCTGAAGAAGAACGACTACGTTCTGTACATCAAGGACAATAACGGTACTGCTTACAAGGACACTCTGAGCAAGGTTGACGTTGTAAACGCTACTGTTGACGGCGTTAAGAACGGCGATGAGTTCCGCATTAACGGCACGTACTACAAGGCTGGCACCGGCGTTTCCAAGACTCCGAAGGCTGGCGACAAGGTTGAGGCTGCTCTGTACGGCTCTCGCTTCTACAGCATGGACATCAATGCGGCTACCTCTGTTGAGGATATGCTCGTTGTTTATGCTGCAGGCGCTCGCATGGGCGGTGTAGCTACCGGCGCTGAGGCTAAGGTTGTATTCTCTGATGGCACCAAGAGCACCATCAATGTTACTAAGATCGTAGATCCGAAGGATTCCTCTTTCGAGTATGATGTTGATCAGAACGTAGCTATCAAGCTGGCTAATGCTTCCGGCGCCAACTACGCTGGCACTGAGACCACTGTTTCTGGTAAGGTTACTGCTTATGCAGCTGACTTGGTAGTAGGCGCTCTGTACACCTACGAGAAGGATGGTTCCGACTACAAGCTGACTCCGGTAACTGCTGACAACGATGCTGGCTTTGATGACATCAACGCTGTCAACACTACTAAGAAGTACGAGAAGTCCAACGACCGTGCAACTCTGGGCGGCAACCGCATTGACGACACTGCTACCATCTTCGTAGTTGAGAAGCTGGGCACTATCAATGACGCCAATGCTGATGCTAAGGTTATCACCGGTAAGTCCCTGTCCTCTTGGAGCAACGCTTGGGGCTCCTTCACTCAGACTGCTACCAACACCAACAACGGCGTTAAGACCGTTATGGCTGCAGTAGTTGCTGATATCTCTAACGGCTACGGCGTAAACGACGATACGTACGGCATTGTTAACAGCGACGTTGTACGCGTTTACGGTGCTGACGGCAAGCGTTACTACCAGTTCAAGCTGTGGAACGGTTCTGAGGACGAGACTGTTTACACCAAGAACGCTGATCTGGATAAGGGCGACGTTGTAACCTTCGACGAGGATGACAAGGTAGGCGATATCCGCGTACTGAAGACCACCGTTGTTAACGGCACCGTTGGTGCTCTGCTGGGCGTAGACGGCAAGTATGTAACTGTTGCTGCTACTCCGTACACCTCTGCTGTTTCCAAGGAGTACAAGGTAACCGATGACACCTCTGTTCTGTTCATCGAGGACGACAAGGCTGTTGCTGGCACCGTTGCTGATCTGAACAGCTACAAGGCTACCGAAACCTCTAACGACAACGTATTCGTACCGAATATGAAGTACATCCTGAACACCGCTAACACCGAGTTCGAGATGATCATCGTTGACGTTCGCGGCTACCTGAGCGCTCTGGATAACGACATCGTTTACAATGCACCTGCAGCTAAGGTAACTGGCTACACTGCAGCTACCAAGACCGTTACCCTGTCCGCTGACGAGACTGCTGCTAACATCGCTACTGCGTTCAAGAATGTTCTGACCGCTAAGCGTGTTGACGACTCTCACGTTCTGCTGGTTTCCACCAAGGGTGATGAGCTGACCCTCACCGTTACCGGCGGTAAGGTTACCGCTTAATTTAGTCCCAATCGACTAAGTTCTAAGTGAACAGGAACACCTCCGACAAAAAGTCGGAGGTGTTTTCTTTTACCTCACAAAAAAATTTCGAAATTTATGAAAGTTTTTCTTGCAATTTCGGAAAAATCGGCTATTCTATACCTCAAACAAACGGCGAGACGCCGGACAGGAGGTATTTCATAATGGGATTTGAATCGTATCGACAGGGCGTGTTCACGAGGCGTTTGGCAGACCTGCCCGACCAGCCGAACATGCAGGCAGCGGAGCTGAAAACGTACTTCGACTCCTCGCCGGAGGAGCTGCGGCAGGCGCTGAACCGGCTGTGCGACGCGCTGGGCGAGTTCTCAGCGGCGGCTAAGCTGGGCTACACCGCGAGTGCGGGCGTGCCGGCGCAGACCGTTCAGGACGCGATCGAAAACGTGCAGAAACAGGTGCGCGACGCGTCGGTGGGCAAGCTGCCGAGCGGCTGCGTGGACGGCGACAAGCTGGCGCAGGACGTGCGCAACCGCCTGACCGCGATTGAGCACGCCGCCGAGTCCGAAACCAACACGCGCACCGCGGCGGACACCGACCTGCAAAATGACATGAACACCGTCAAAACCACGCTTGCGGTTAAAACTGCGTGCAATTTTGGCACTTATACCGGCGATGGAACCGAAAAACGTACCATCACGCTTGGGTATCATCCCAAGGCCGTGCTCGTGTTCCGCGAGGGCTGCTACACCGGTTACAGCAGCGCCATTTACGGCGGTTTGGCGTCCGAGGACGTGCCGCTCATGTACGGCGATAGCGTCGGCCTCGGCGTCACCGCCGACGGCTTTCAGCTGCTCAATAGCCGCAACTGCGCCCGCAATTTGAGCGGATATAAGTACTCGTTTGCCGTTTTTGCGTGAAAAATGGGAAAACCCCCGAGGAAATTTCCTCGGGGGTTTTGATTTTGCCGTTCAGGCGAAACGAATCAACAGGGGTTGATTAGTTCGGGTAAACGTCGGTGTCCAGCTCATTGGTAACGTCAACAACCAGAACGTCCAGAGTCTTGCCGTCCTTAGCGTAGAACATTACGTTGTTCTTATAGCTGGTAACGTTGCCAGCGCCATCGAAGTTCTTGATAGCGGTCTGGAGAGAGCCATCAGCAACACCGGTCTGAGCGTCGGTATCAACGAACAGTACCATAGTATCGTCCTTGTCGATCTCACGAGCGATGGTCTGGTCAGCAGCAACAGCGCCATTGCGAGCGATGGTTACATTGCCGTCCTTGCCCTTGCCGTCCCATGCAAAGCCGGTCAGAGCGCCGCGGTTCAGGTTGGTCTTGTATACATAGGTGTCGCAATCAGCGTAGCCGTCGGAATCCAGAGTATACTCAACAACAGTGCCCTCTGCGTAAGCAGAACCAGCGGACTGCTTAACCTTCAGAGTGGTTGCCTCGGTGCCGTTCCAAACGTTGTACTCAACGTACTCGTTGTTGTCAGCATCCTTAGCGTTGTTCTCAACACCGAAGATGTAAGCGTAGGTCTTGTCAGAAGAAGGACGGATTCTTGTCGGTCGTTACGAATGCAACCTTTAGCGTATGCATAACCGTCAGAATCATCGGTCAGCATATCACCGGAGAAGAGGTTCTTGTCGCTCCAGTTCTTCATGTTTTCGCCGGTAACAACCTTGTAGTCATCAGAGCCGTACTTAACGAATACGGTAGCGGAAGCATTGATGTAGGACAGAGTGGACTTGTCAGCCTTCTTAATCTTGCCGTCATCAACATAGCTGCTTGCCGGAATCGTAGTGTGGTGATCGTAACCAGCATACTTGTTGTTAACAGCTACAATCTTATCCAACTCATACTTGCTGCCAGACTGAGAGTAAGTTACCAGGCTCAGGTTGGTTACACCAGAAGCCAGAGCAGTCTTGTTGGAATCCAGAATATCAGACTTGTCTTCATCGATATCAACAGTCTTGCGAGTGCCGTCAGCGAAGAGCAGGTCAGCCTGCCACTTCTTGCCAACGCCTGCGCTCTGAGCAGCTTCAATCATCAGAGCAACATCGGTAGAACCAATCTTGTAGTCGTCAACGTATACAACGTAGCCGCTCTTGATTACTACAGTAACAGTGTTGCTCAGCGCAATCTTAGAAGCATCGCCAGAAGCCAGTGCAGAGGTGTACCAGTTGTTGTCGATACGAATGTCATTCTTGTTATCGCGGGTAGAAGTAATCTTGCCCTCAACAACGTCAGCCTTAACAGCGTCCAGCTTGGAGTTTACCTTGCTGTTGGTGATGATAACGTAGTCGTCCTTCTTCAGACCGGAAACGTCAGAGTTGCAGGAATCCTTGTCCAGCTTGGAATAGCCAGAGAAGTTTGCAACGCCGAAGCCTGCCTTGTAAACAACGTTTACGTAATCCTTGCCAACGTAGGAAACCTTACCAACCATGTACTTGGTAACGTCCATGCTGATAACCTTGTCGTCATCATTCAGAACGGTCTTAACGTCAGCTGCCTTAGTTGCTGCAGTTGCGTCAGTTACATAACTGGTGATAGTCTTCTGAGTAGCGGTGTTATCCTCAGTTACCTTAGCTTCCTGGTCGTTACCAGTGGTTACACCCTGATTCAGGATGGTGTACTTGGTGCCATCAAACTTCAGCTTGCCGCCGTTGATTGCGTAATCGTTAACAACGCCGTTCAGAACGGAGCTGTCGTCGGTCGTGAATACACCGTAAACTTCGTCAGAAGCCTTGAACAGAACCTTAACAACACGGTTGGTCAGAGCAGAGTAGTCCTTAGCAACCTTGGTGAAAGAAGAAACATAGTCACCCTTGTACTTGTCAGAGTCCTTCTGGTTAGCCGTGGTCATGGTCAGGGTCAGCTTGTAGGTGTCCTTGTTGGACTCCTTAACAACACCGTTCAGAGTGCCAACAGAAGTCTTCAGACCCATGTACTTCTCGCCAACAGTCTTGTTGTCAGCGCCGGTATAGGTCTCGTTGGTGTAAACGCCATCACGAAGAACAACGGTCGGAGCAAAAATGGTGTTGTAGATCAGCTGAGCAGCGTACTGACGCGGGCAAGCGGAAGTGAAGGAAGTGTTAACGTCCTCCAGCAGGCCGTTCTCGTCAGCCAGTGCGTTGGTCTTGGATGCCCAGCCAGTACCTACCAGACCAGCCTTCTGAGCGTCGTAACCCAGGGTTACGAGCAGCATCTTAGCAGCTTCCTGAGCGCTTACCTTTTCGTTCGGAACGAACTTGGTGTTGCTCTTACCAGCAATGATGCCCAGGGACTGGCAGTACTTGATGTAGCCGCGTGCCCAGTGGGAGCCAATGTCGGTGAAAGAGGTCTTGTCGTCGTTGTACGCAGAAGCGTCAGAATTACCGGTGCGCAGAACGTAGATCATCTTCGCCATCTCCGCACGGGTTACGGTACCGTTCGGCTTGAAAGAGCCATCGTCGTAGCCGTTAACTACGCCCAGCGATACCAGAGTGTCCACAACTTCGGTGTCAACCTTGATGTCAGCCGAATCCGTGAACGCTGCACCAGCAAACATGGTGAATGCACAAGCAAACGCCAGTACCAGTGCAAGAACCTTTTTTGAGATTCGCGCAAAAATCTCAAAACTATGGTATAACTCGTGGATTTTGGATATATTCGTAGATTTGTTGAACTATTTTAGACTTTATGTATTCTCTTCTGAGTACCATTATATGGATACTGCGAGTGCTTTTAGGACATCTGTTTCTAAATTTAATTTTAGCAGATTGAACAAAAATCAGATTATAAATTTTACGAATTATATCATCCATCTGGCTGCGTGTTTTCGGTAAAATAAAAGGCCCTCCTAATGATATTTATTTTATCATAGAAGAACCTTGCTTAGGTTATTTTACAGAAAAAAATTTCACAGACTCGCAATTGCAGGCAACAAGCTCTTTCGTATCTGAACAATCTTTACATTGAATTTTTATATAACTCTATGAGACCCTTCAGCTCCTTTTGTTTTATTTATTATCTTTGATTTGTACTATTTCTCTTCTTGGTTAACAGTGATTGTAGCTTCAACGGCTCGTACTACTTGACCAGCTATACCAGTGATGCCACTAGAGTTACGATTGACTCGTGTAATATCATCAACTGCATAGCCTCGTGCTTTACCGTTATTGGTGAGCATTATTACGCCTTGCTCTGCATACAGTGCATCCACAACTACATCTGTACCGCTTAACCTCATTAAATCAACACCTTGTACTGTCACTCCCTTTGTCACACTAATTTTTTCGTTTGCTTCACGGTCGGTCAACAACGCTAACAACTTTCCTTGCTGCGAAATTACCGTTAAACTACGTTCCGGTTGATAGACTAAGCATCTACACAGCATATCCCCCTCATAAATTATATTCATGCCATCTACTAAGCCACATCCCCAGTCCTTTCGAAGGGTATATCGGCTTACTGCTACACGCATAGCCTTTCCCTTACGGCTAATATAAAGAAGTTCATCAGATTCTTAGCAACAGCAAGCGTCAATAATGCACGTTTCATCTGTCCTAACAATTTGACTTCCAGGATATGCAGTCACGACTTTATCCAATGGTAAACGTACCGATCGACCATTTTCTGCTACACAAACTAAAGAATCCGCACTATCTGGACAGGAAATTAGAACGGCACCATCTCCCATTGCCGCACGACAGTCCTCCCATTCTATACCCTCTACGAAATCTTCTACCGAAATTCCCTTAGAAATATTCCACGCTCGTCCATCACGACTCAGGATAACCTTATGTACAGCCGTTTGGAAAACCTGTACGGTCTTTACTATATCTTCTTTTCGAACTCCAAGACCCTTGCCGTTTTTCTTTTGCGGTGCACATGGATAAATATTACTTTCAGGAATGTATAATCTCATATTGCAATTTTTTCTTCACGCACACGCCTCTCTCCACATATTAAAATTAACACATCTTTACACATTGCCTGTTTGTGTGGATGATTCGATACTGTAGTCTGTCCGGTTGTTTTTTATCAATGTTTTCCTATCTTTCTCAGTAATCGAAACGATATTACCATTTATGTCTATAATTCGTGGTCTTCTATTTGTATATAAATTATCTATGGTCGCTAATTCGGCTAAAGGGTCATCGCACATGATAATTGCTTGAGGCTTTTCAGCATATTTTCCCTCTTTGACACGCTCATTAGCCAGTGCCGCAATTTGAATAGATATATTTTCCATACTAAGTGGCATCTTATTTTGATATGGTCGCAACGCCGCTTGACTCACCTGACACGCAAGCAAATCTTCTCCTGTACTGATTTGAATTTCTAATTCATCATTGGTCTCATATGTTTCTATATATATATCAACCTCTCCATCTTCCTCTGATATTACCTTTATCGATCCGCCATAGGCCATATGTGTACCTGCTTGTGCAGGAATTTCTTTAACATCCATTTTATTGCATATATAGCGATAAAGCGGTCTACGCATTAAAATATCGCGTAATTCGCGCTGACCCTCAATATTCGAAAAATCAAAGCTTTTTACATTTGGATTTTCAATTTTATGTCCCATTAGCACCGAAATCGCCTCACGAGAAGCAGATGTCAACGCCAGTTCCGTTGCCGCCTGGTGACGCAAAAGATATGCAACCACTGTGCCATCATACTCCTGACACGCCTCTTGGTCAATCAGCATCATAGCTTTAATTTCAAAGAAAATCTCTTGTTTTTCTTCATCTTTAAGATAGAAATCCTTCAAAACACCTACTTTCTTGCATACATCTTTAAAAACGTTATTGATTTCTTTTTTAGTGCATCGAGTCAAAAATCCTTGCCATGACACGCAAGTAAAAAATATCAATATCTTTTTTATACCCATCGCTTTAAGATACTTTTCTGCTTGACGCCTGCGTTCTTCTAACAGATTATACAGTTCTTTAACTAATGGTAGCAGTCGATATCCGTTATCCGTTTTGCTTCCTTCGATAATTCTTCTTGTGTCACCATCCAAAACGAATCGTCTCTCAATAGAGTACTCGTCTTTCTCCATCTTACGAATATCACCGAAAGAAAGCCCACCTGCTTCCGCCGTACGCAATGCTAACAGAAGCATCATTAAAAGGGCAATGCATTCTCCCTTTTCAGGCGCCTGCTTCAAAGTTCCCTATAGATCTTGATAGCACTTTCTATCGTGAGCGATTTTAGTCTCTGCTTAAATTTCTCTGCCGCTCTCCGCACAATGACCCTTTGCGCTGGCGTTAGTAACTGAATATCATCTGGAAGTTCAAAAGGACCATCTTTATAAAAATTTTTAAAGTCAGCGTAGTAAGGCCTTTGACATGGGCACATTCAACGAGTACTTCAAAAAGTCTCCTGGACCGCTGATCTGCTTCCTCATTACCGGCAAAAACATTTATTTTCTCAAGCCAGATGTTCTCTGCTTCTTTCTCTGTCAACGTTGTAAAATCAATACTTTCAAAAATTTTAGCAACATATTTCCAAAAAAAAGATTATCGTATAATCGACAAGTACTGTCTGCCCAACGCTGTTGATTTTGCATTTCTAAAACAATATCCATATATACGCCTGAAGCAGTCAACATACCTTTGGGCGTCATTTTTGATAGAATGACTTTCTCTTCCAACTACCAAAACATGCTTTCGAGCGCAACTCTTTTCTTCTTCCTGATGCCGCTTGTGGACTTGAAAACAAACTCATGTTTATTCCTCCTACTACTCGTATAAACGTATAAAAAAAAGAGCCTCATTGGGCTCTTAGGTATCATAGTATATCAATTTTAACTCCATATTTATCCTTTATTATCATTTGTTCCCCCTCTTTTTCGCCACCGCAAGTAAACTCGATCTGTTAAATTTTTCCCCATCGCTAACTAATAGTTTATGGCATCTCTCCAATTGTGCTTCTATGCGCAGCAACGCCAGTCGTGAGCCATAATCTACATACCACTGTTCATATGTCTGTTGTGCTTGCAATCCAAGTATCTTCTGTACCTGACCTATATCCATACCACATATATTTCGACAATATCCTTCAAAACTAGCACGAATCAAGTCTGTTCTTGATGTCTTTGAATATTCTGGTATAACACTTTCAAGTACCTTATCTACAAACTTTTTTGTATCTCTCAGGCGTTAATCGTCCGCTCTTTCCTTCAACAATCAATGGGCGTGTATACCCGCTCCCGTCTCCAGTCGAGCCTTGAAGAGTGTACGCACCGCTGTTTGTGCCA